>Ga0256841_1000874_pt1 | contig 28403 bp, 27 predicted proteins | sample 356308metaG_FD_185971 | JGI IMG/M metagenome (GOLD analysis project Ga0256841, IMG submission 185971) | Hydrothermal vent microbial communities from Mid Atlantic Ridge, Atlantic Ocean - 356-308 | ecosystem: Environmental > Aquatic > Marine > Hydrothermal vents | place: Atlantic Ocean: Mid...
TGCACCGTCGCGCAGAACTTCGATTCTCTCAATTGCTCCTACGGGAATTGCATTAAGGTCAACACCGGAAGATCCGCGACCTATAGAACCGTTAACGTGAATTAAAGCGCTGGAATGTCTTCTTTTGCCATTGACCAGAACCAAAACATGATCGGGGTTCATTCCTCTAATTGCCGCGGGTCTTACTTCGTCGGAACCATCGGTAATTGTATTTTGGGGTTGGTTAAAAGAAGGGACAAGCATTTTTAACAATTGTGTGGTTTGCGTTGCGCCTGTTTGATGAATTTCTTTAGCGGTTAACACATCCACGGGAACGGGAGAATCTACAACCGTTCTACCGGTACGGCGGGAACCAAGAACAACAACTTCTCCGGTACCAATCAAATCCGATTGCAATTTGAAATTTTGGACAACGGTTTTTCCGCCAACCACTACTATTTCAACTTTGACGGGTTTGTAACTAACAAAACTTGCTTGAACCGTATATTTACCGGGTTTTAAACTTAGTGTATATTCGCCGGAAGCTGTAGCGGCAGCTCCCGTTTGGGTTCCAATTACTGTAATATTGGCTCCCGGTAAGGGACTACCTGTATTTGCATCGGTAACTTTCCCTTGTATCTTACCATTTGCTTGAGCAAGTAGGTTAATACTTCCCCAAATAAAAATTGATAGAACAAAACTAATTATGATAATCCTTTTAAAGAAATGATTATCAAACAGTAAGTGTATTTTACTCATGTGCACCTCGTTTTTAGTTGTGAAATTAATTTTGAGACGTTAAACTTTAATGAAAGTTTAACAAAGGGAGTTTTATAAATGTTAATAATTTAATATTTAATTTCTTCATACTATTTTGATGTATAGAGTGAAGTGAAGTAATTTATATTACATAATAATACATTTTATCCAATAAATCAATATATCCTTTATAAATTATTTTCTTTGCAAATATCAATAACCTTCGGCAGATCCTCCGCCTCTCGGATCGGCTGCGCCGTAAATCAAATTTTTGCTATTATCAATTAATATACCTTCAGCCCGACCTATTATTCTAAAATTAGAATGCAAGTCCGCAAATTTATAGCCCATTTTCTTAAGATTTTCCATAACATCTTTTATTATTGCAAATTTCTCATGAAATATTTTATCAGGTAACCATTGATGATGTATGCGCGGTGCATCTATAGCTTCTTGAATATTCATATTAAAATCAATACAATTCATTATTACTTGTAAAACGGTAGTTATAATTGTTGATCCTCCGGGAGAACCTATGATTATATAAGGTTGACTATTTTTCAGCACAATTGTAGGTGTCATTGAGCTCAACATTCTTTTTTCGGGTTGAATAGAATTAGCTTCCGTTCCCAACAATCCGAATTGATTCGGTTCACCAGGTTTTGCGCTAAAATCGTCCATTTCGTTATTCAGCAAAAATCCAGCGCCTTCAACAATTATTTTATTACCGAAGGCTGAATTAAGAGTTGTAGTAACGCTTACGGCATTTCCCGCTTTATCATAAATAGAATAATGGGTTGTTTCCGTACTTTCTTTATAATTTAACGGATTTCCGGCTTTAATATCTTTAGACGGAGTTGCAACATCTTTAATTTTTTTAAAGATTGATTTAGCGTATGCTTTTGAAATCAACCCTTTTTTTGGAACCGGATAAAAATCTTCATCACCTAAATGTTTGGTTCTATCGGCATAAACATACTTCATAGCTTCAACCAAATCATGTATATAACCGCTGCTTCCCCAATCGTTTTCATCGAAATGATAATTTTCCAGAATATTAAGAAGTTCCACCAATGCTATTCCGCCCGAGCTGGGAGGAGGCATGGAAACAATTTCATAACCTCTGTAAGTGCCAATAACCGGCTTTCTTTCAACCGGTTTGTACTTTAATAGATCCTCTTTTGTAATAATCCCTCCAAATTCCGATATTTGTTTAACAAGTAAATCGGCAACTTTACCTTTATAAAAACCATCCCTTCCGTTTTTCTTAATTTGTTCTAAGGTCCAAGCAAGATCCGGCTGCTTGAATATTTCCCCTTCTTTATACGGAACCCCGTTTTTAGAAAATATTTTGTAAGAAGAAGGATATTTTTTAAATACATCCAATGTTTTACTAAACGATTCGGCTGTTCTTTCATCAAGTTTCCAACCTTTTTTAGCCAAATCAATGGCAGGTTGAATTACTTTTGCCAAAGGCATTGTTCCGTATTTTTTTAATGCGTAAATTAATCCTGCAACGCTTCCGGGAACTCCAACCGCCAGAGCGCCTTCTTTGCTGAGCGAAGGAATATAATTGCCGTTTTTATCCAAATACATATCCCTGAAAGCTTTTAACGGCGCTTTTTCCCTGAAATCGATTGTCGTATTTTTTCCATTCGCTAAATGAATAACCATAAAACCGCCACCGCCAATATTTCCCGCATAAGGATATGTAACGGCAAGAGCAAAACCAACGGCTACCGCAGCGTCTACAGCATTTCCACCGTCTTTTAATATTTGTACCCCGACTAAAGACGCAGGCGTGCTAACGGTTACAACCATTCCGTTCTTAGCTTTTTTAGGCGGCTGAGACTCACCGAAGTTAAGAGCGGAAAATAAAAACAAGCTTACTATCAACATATAATTAAACGTTCTGCAAAACAAAGCGGTTACTTTCATTTTTGTTCTCGTTATTTAATTGTAAAAAGTTTTATTGTTAAATATCCGGTTAAATTCCTTACTAATCTTTTTCCTTGAGATTATCTAATAATTTATTTTAATAAATCAATTTTTATCCGATAATAATATAAATTAAGCGTTCTAAATTGAATTTGAAATGAGAAACTGATTTAATCTAATTAGAATTTATGAAAAAAAAATAAGAATGAAAAAAAATCCGGTTAAAAAAAATATTTTAGCATCGGCAAAGTATAATATTAAAACAGATTCCCGGGTTCGTCTACAACCAAAGTTAAACGGGACCAAAGAACTTTTGCGAAAATCTCCGTTTGCTACCATGGTTACTGATGAAAAAGGCAGGTTGATTTATGTCAGCCCTTCTTTCAAAAAACTTTTCGGTTACGGCGCTTCGGAAATACCGACTATAAATAACTTTTTTAATAAAGTTATTCCGCTAAAAAATAATAAATTAAAAACCAGGCAAATTTGGGAAACTTATTTAAAAAACGGAGCAAATAAAAAATTTATTCCTAAAGTAATTCAAGTTAAAAACAAAAATTCTGAATTACGCGAAGTAAAATACAGATTGATCAGAACTTCCGGGAATATCAATTACGCATTTTTTCAAGATGTAACGGAAACAAGATTAATCTCGCAAGAAATTTTTGAAACTAAAGAAAAATTCGAAAAATTATTCAATTCGGCTAATGATGCAATCTTTTTAATGAAGGATAATAAATTTATTGATTGTAATCCAAAAACATTGGAAATATTCGGATGTACAAAAGAGCAAATTATCAATCATTCACCGTATGAATTTTCGCCGCCTAAACAACCCGACGGCTCCGATTCGGAACAAAAAGCTAAAGAAAAATTAAAATTAGCTCTTAAAAATCAAAAACAAACATTCGAATGGCTTCACTGCAAATACGACGGGACGCCCTTTTTTGCGGAAGTTAGTTTGAATACAGTCGATTTAAAATCCGGAAAATTTATTCAGGCTATTGTGCGCGATATTTCCGTAAGAAAAGAATTCGAACAAAAATTAAAACAGCGAATCAAATTTGAAGATTTAATTACAAAAATATTCACTAGTTTCGTAGACCTAAAATACGACAATTTATTGGATTTAATTAATAACGCTTTCCAACAATTAGGCCGTTTTTTAGATATTGACGCATGCTTTTTGTTCTCATTCTCTAAAGATTACTCTACTATTTCCTGCCTAACACAATGGAACAAACAAAATAACGGTAACCTAAATAAAAAATTAGGTAACTTAAGTGTATCGGAAAGAAAGTGGTGGTTTAATAAAATTAAATCTTTGCAACCTCTGTTTATAAATTCACTCAACCAAATTCCTAAAACTGAAAAAGTTTGGATTAACGAATTAAAAAGGTTTAACATTAAGTCATTGTTAAATATTCCAATAACACAAAATAACAAGCTTTGGGGATTTTTGGGATTTTCAACCTTTAAAAAAGAATGGAAAGTTGATCCAGATATTGTCTCACTCCTTAAGATTTTTGGCGAAATGATAGTAAATTCTTTAAAAAGACAAGAAATTAAAGAAGAGTTAAAAGTAAGCGAAGAACGATTCAGAAGTCTTTATGAAAATGCAAAGGTCGGAATATACCGCAGTACTTTCGACGGAAAATTTGTACTCGCAAATCCTGCTTTAATTAAAATGTTCGGATGTAAATCTTTTAAAGAATTATCCGAACAAAATATTGCCAGGGATTTTTACGTCAATCCGAAGGACAGGAAAAAATTGCTTTACTTGGCAAAAACCAAAGGCGAATTTGACGGTTTTGAAACATTAATAAAACCGAAACGGGGTAATATAATACACGTGCGCGTTTACGGAAAAGTAGTAGCCGGCAACGGAAATAAAACCAAATATTTGGAAGGCGTGGTTGAAAATATTACGGAAAAGAAACAAGCTGAAAAATGGTTGATCGAATCTAAAGAAAGAGCCGAAAGATCGGATAGATTAAAATCCGAATTCCTTGCACAAATGTCACACGAAATTAGAACTCCTATAAATACGATTTTAAGTTTCTCAAGTTTATTAAAAAGTGAACTCTATAATTTTATATCGGAAGATCTAAGACAATCTTTTTCGCTTATGGAAAGGGCAGGTAAACGGATTACGAGAACCATCGACTTAATATTAAATATGTCAGAAATACAAACGGGTACATACGAGCCGAGTTTGAGAAAATTTGATTTTGTTACTCATGTAATTGAACCTCTTTATTTAGAATACAGGGAATTGGCAAAGGCAAAAAATGTTAAGCTGATTCTAAAAAAATTAAAGGGGAACTACGAAATGGAAGCCGATGAATATACCGTGAGTCAAATTTTTAACAATTTGTTAGATAATGCAGTAAAATACACTAATAACGGTAAGGTTGTTATATTGCTTAAACGCTTGAAAAATAAAAAACTGATTGTGGAAGTGAATGATACGGGAATAGGAATTTCAAAAGAATATTTACCCAATCTTTTCAAACCGTTTACGCAAGAAGAGCAAGGTTACACAAGAAAATTTGAAGGAAACGGCTTAGGATTGGCTTTAGTTAAAAAATATTGCGAAATCAATAATGCCGAAATAAAAGTTCACAGCGTAAAAGGAAAAGGAACAAAATTTAAAATAATTTTTTCATAAAAAGAGTTGCAAAAATAAGTTTAACTTCATTATTTAAAGTTATCTATAGAAATTTCACATTCATTATATACAATATTTTACTCATCAAAAACTTTTCAGTTATCTAATTTTGCAGAAATAGATTACCGGTTTTAATAGTTTTAAAATGATTAATTACTTATTTTTGCCTAATCCATTTTAATTTATTTGGTGTATATGAAAGTAGCAATAGTAGCTTTATTGGTTTTTTTAGTAAATATACCTTTTGGTATTTGGAGGGCAAAACAAGTTAAAAAGTCACCCAAATGGTTTCTGGCAATTCATTTACCAATTCCTATTGTAATATTTTTAAGAATATACTCCGGAATGGGTTTTCAGCTTTATACATATCCTATTATGATTACAGCATTTTTTCTCGGTCAGTATTTAGGCGGAAAAATTAACTATGGAAAACCGGCTAAAGTTATTGACGAATAAAAACGCAAACATCAATGCCCAACATTATTTATATAATATCTTTAAAACGAAAACCGATTGATTTTTTTTATTTATTTTTTTAGTAAAAACCTGCGGAATGTTTTTAGACAACCAATTTTTTAATTCTTTTTTTAACTGTTTCCCGGATAATATTTTCATATTTCCGCCGCATTATTTCATTAAAATTTCCGGGCTTTTCTAAATTAACAATTTCCAGCGGATGTTTTTTCTTTTCCGTTCCGGGAATTTTATACGCTAATATTTCCGATTTTAAAATTTCTTTATCATCTTCATCTTTATTTGCTTTGTCTATAACCTCCAAACAAATTTCATCTATTAATTTATTTCTTTGAGTAACAACTAAATTATTAAATTTTTCATTTTTATTTAGTTCAAGCATAACGTGCGCAAAAATAAAATTCGCTTCGGAAATATCTAAGCTTGTAAGTTTTCTTTTCATACCAAAGTATTAACTTTTTATTATAAAAATATCTATTATCAAAATCCTAATAACAATGCGGTAAGACCGATAGAAAATCCGACCAAAACATTAATTAATTTTAAAACTACAAATCCTTTGCTAGAAACTGCCAACAACGGCAATGTTCCGTGTCCGTCCTGTACAATTGAACTTGCTAATAAAATGCTGAACGGAATTGTACCGGCGGCAAAAAGAGTTACAAATATTAAATGCGGACCGGATTCGGGTATTATTCCAATTAGAACGGCTATAACTAAAACCACAAAATAATTAGATTGAATCCAAGCATTAATATTCAAGTAATTTTGCAAAAAATGAAGAAAAATTAAAGTTCCGAAAGTCCATAAAAATATTCTTAAAAGATGCTTTTTAAGTACATGCTGCCAAAGATGCTTTTCCAAAAAATGGTCGGGAACGGTTGAAACCACAAATAAACCGAATGCGGTTGAAATTCCCAACGTAATTTTTATCCATCCTTCTTCGTCCGGTGCAATTTGATTTGTAATTAATAGCAATAAAAACACCACTAATATTCCTATTAATAATGCGCGCGGAAAAGTTATATTAATTAATTGTTGTTTAATTAATGTGAGAGAAAAACAATCGCATGCATCTTCGGAGTGAAGTTCAAATCCGTGGACTTCCGGTTTTATCAACAAATTTTGTTTTTTGTAAAATTTATCGGTCAAATATCCCGTTACAAACCCAATAACAGAAATAATTATTGTAATTAAAATTGCTTTTAAAGGAAAGAGGGAAAACATAACATAAGCTTCATCACCGCTAGTTGCTATCATTGTTGCAACCAAAGCTCCAAAGCTAACAACTCCATGTGAATAAAGAGATACAACTGTAAAAGCGCCCAAACATCCCGGAACAGCGCCTAAAATAACGCCTAATAATATTTGTCCGACTTTACTATTTTGTAAATCTTCCTGCCACTTCCCGTGTGTAATAACGTTTACGTATTCTACCAACAACATCATGGTAAATACGAAAATTGTTATTATAATTGAGAGGTTTATTATTTCGGGAAAGCTTTTCATTAGAATTCAATATTATTTAATAAAATTAGATGATAAGATTTTATTAGAGATTCTCTTCTTTTTCTTTCCGCCATTTATGCAAGTTTCTTAAATAAAAAATTTTATTATCATAAATTAACTTTCTTAACTGTTGTGTTTCCAAAAGAAAATCCAAGTCTTCAGCACCGGCATTATCCTTTTCAAGCAATTCCACAACTGCGTCATGTCTCATTGGATGAACTGCGGTAATATTTAATATATCTTCTTTAAAATCTCCGGTTGCGGAAAACTTATTTCCTTCGTAACCAATAATTAACTCAACATTGATATCAAATGATTGAAATATGTGGTAAGCTTTATTAATTATTTCTGCATCCGGTGCAAAAACATTGTTTTCCGCCGGCGGTCTTGTAGGAATTGAAATATACGACTTATTAGGATTTAATGACTTAATAAATTTTGCAGTAGCCTCAAGTTCTTCATCGCTGTCGTTAATATTTTTTATAAGCATTGTTTCGGTGGCAAGAAAACTTTTAAAATCATTAGAAAACATTTCCATACCGTTGATAATAGATTTGAAATTTAACTGACCGTGTGGTCTATTTATTTCATGCCAAGTTTTCTCATCAACAGTATCAATCTTTAACGATACCCAATCAGCCTTGCTCAGGTTAGTTCTGACTTTTACATCATCTATTAAAGAAGAATTTGTAATTACTGCCAATTTAATTCCAAACCGACGGAGAGCGGAAATACTCTCGCCTAAATTCAGGTCTAAGGTTGGTTCGCCGTCTGGGACGAATGTTAGATAATCTATTTGATTTCCGTATTTATCTATTTTTTTGAGATGGTTTTCAACCTCTTCAATAATTTCTTTTGTCGAATAAAAATCACGTCGTTTAATCTCTAATTTTAAAGTATTTCCGAGCTGACAATAAATGCATGCATAAGTACACTCTTTTGGCGGAATATTATTAATTCCCAAACTTTTGCCTAATCGTCTGGAGGGAACAGGTCCGAATACTAACGACATTATTTTATACCTTTAATCTTGGTTGCTTTAATAACAACAAACGATCCTTTACCATATCCGTCAAGAACCGGTTCAATACCGTAAATTTTATCAACCGGATTGAAAATTGTTTGTTTGTATTCGAATTTGGAAAATCCCGTTTTTTCTAAAATCACTTTTAATTCTTTTGTTGTATAAAATTCGGCAAACCGGTAAAACGGATTTTCATTTTTGTGCTCTTCATAGAATTTACCGATTTTACTTTCCCTGTCCACAAAACCGATTATAAATTTTCCATTCGGTTTTAATATCCGGTTAACTTCAAAAAACGATTGAGTTAAATTGTCTAAAAAGCAAACGGTTGTAACCATCAAAACATAATCAAATGCCGAAGAACCGATTGGAATATTTTCCGCCGAACCGTCGATTGTAATTAAATCCCGTTCAATTGCCAATTCTCTCATTTTAGGCGATGGTTCCAATCCGAGTTCAATTCCCAGCGGACCTGCAAATCTTCCGCTTCCCACACCAATTTCTATCCCTTTCCCTTTTTGAGGTAAAAGTTTTTTTATGCTCTCAAGTTCCGATAAATAAACGAATTTATTTTCTTCAAACCACTTTTCGTAAAGTTCAAAATTCTTTTCAAAGGGTTCTATTTTTGCCATTTTCATTACCTTTATTTTACTTTATTAAATTAGCTTAATATCAAAATATTCCAGCATAGAAACCGCTCCGTCAATAGAAAAAGTTGCATTTTTTATGTTATTGCCGTTTGGATTTATCCGGTAGTTTGTAGCGTTTGTAAAATTGGATTTTGAAACATTTGTAATTTGAAATATTGTTCCTGTTAAATCGGTATTGGAAAAATCGGACCCTGAAAAATTTGTATGAAAAAAATCGCAGTTATTCACTTTGCAATTAATAAACCCTGTTTTAGGTAATTCCATCTCGGAAAAATCACACTCGGATATCATACAGTCCGTAAAGTCAAGTTTTACAATAAGATTGTTTAATTCGGTAAAATTTATTCCAATAATCTTGCACTCATCAAATTTTACATCGTTAAGTTGAGTTTGCCTAAGATTAGTTAAACTAAAATTACAGAATTTAAATTTACAATTTATAAATTGCGAATAATTTATTTTTGCCTTAGTAAAATCGCAGTTAGTAAAACTACAATCCTGAAAAGATTTTGAGTCAAGAGTCGTTTTAGAAAAATCCAACTCTTTAAATTCTTCGTTTTCGAAATTGTCTTTATTTAGAAATTCCATTATTAACTTCCCAAATTGAATTTTCGGATAAGAAATTTTATTTGCAGTAGAAATTAATAAATAAATGCATTATTTATATATTTAACGGAAATTAAAATGTTTCAAATTTTTACTGCAAATATCTGCTTATAAAATAATTTATTATTGCATTTTTGTCGCACAGACAACATTTTAATTCGTCTGTAAACAATAAATTTCAAAACAATAAGATGCTCATTTAACATTTTCAAAAGGATAATATGGAACATCTGGTAATTATAGGAAACGGTATTGCAGGAATAACAACGGCTCGTAATGTACGCAAAATGAGCGATATGAAAATAACCGTTATTTCAGCCGAAACGGAATATTTTTTCTCGAGAACGGCTTTAATGTATATTTTTATGGGACATATGAAATTTGAACATACCAAGCCTTACGAAGATTGGTTCTGGAAAAAAAATAAAATTAACCTTGTTTATGGCAAAGTTGTTAATGTAAACACAGATAGTAATTTAGTCTGTTTGCAAGACGGACAATGTATAACTTATGATAAATTAGTTGTTGCAACGGGATCGGTTTCTAATAAATTCGGGTGGCCGGGTCAGGATCTTCCTGGAGTCCAAGGTTTGTATTCATATCAAGATTTGGAATTACTGGAAGAAAATGTAAAATATACAAATCATGCGGTTATTATAGGCGGCGGACTAATAGGAATTGAATTAGCCGAAATGTTACATACAAGAGGTATTATAGTTACCTTTGTTATTAGAGAGAATTTATATTGGGATAATATTTTACCTCAAGAAGATGCGGCATTAGTTAGCAGACATATACTTGAACACGGAATAGGATTAAAATCTGCAACAAATCTAAAAGAAATATTAGCCGGTAATAACGGAAGAGTTTGCGCAATTACTACGGACAAGGGCGAAAAAATCGAATGCCAGTTTGTTGGTTTAACTCCCGGAGTTTCCCCGAATATTTCGTTAATAAAAAAAACAAAAATAGAAACAAACCGCGGCGTTTTAGTAAACGAATATTTCGAAACAAACATTCCCAATGTTTATGCTGCAGGAGATTGTGTTGAAATAAAAGCAACTGAAGAAGGCGAAAGAAACCGCTTTGAACAATTATGGTACACGGGGAAAATGCACGGCGAAGTTTTAGCGAAAACTATTTGCGGAAAAAGGACTAAATACGAAAGAGGAATTTGGTTTAACTCAGCAAAGTTTTTGGATTTGGAATATCAAACGTACGGATTTGTAAGCAACGTTAAAAGAGAAGGTGAAAATAATTTTTATTGGGTTCATAATTCCGGCAAACACTCAATTAATATGGTCTTCAAAACAGATACACGCGAATTGGTTGGAATAAATGTTTTTGGCATCAGGATGCGCCAGGCGGTATTTGAAAATTGGATAAGGGAGAAAAGAACAATTGAGTATATTTTGGAAAATCTCGGCGAAGCAAATTTTGATCCCGAATTTTTTAAAAAATATGAAGAAGAGATTATTGCAAAGTTTAACGAGGAAAATCCGGGTTCCGGATTAAAATTAAAAACCAAAAAGTTTAATATCAAAAAATTCATTACAAAAATTTCTGTCTAAAGGAAAATTATGAAGCAATTGCAAATTCACCCGGCAAAAGTTTATACACATAATCCCAGTCTGGATGTTATCAAAAAAATAGGATTGTCGTTTGTTGGAATTGGTGTTTTAGGATTTTTAGTAAGTCTGACAAATATTACAAAATCTAATCCCTTTCTGTTTTTTCTACTAAGCTTCGGATTGGTAACCTTAGGAGCGCTTATTTTTTTCCTTCCGCAAATCAAGGAATCACCCTCGGGAGTTAAAAACAACAATATCTTTTTTAACTCTTTTACGTCACGGCAAGCCGGCGGATGGACACTGGGAATTATAATAACCGGATTTTATGTCCTTTTATATTGGTTTCCGGAAACTTTAACTAACTGGGTCCGGCTTGTAGATCCGTTAAGTTATTGGTTAAGAAATAAAGCAGCCGACAGATGGTTCTTATACGGCTCTTTTTATACTTTAGCGGTTTTGGTAATGGGTACGCGAATGTTAATTAAAAAACGCCATAATAAATATCAAATTTTAAGAACATTATCCGTTATGTTTTTTCAGCTTGGATTTGCTTTTTTAATTCCGGCTTTATTACTAAGACTAAACCAACCCGAACATTATTTTACTTATTTCTGGCCTTTAAAATATGATTATCTATTCCCGTATACGGTTGATTCGTTAATCAAGAGCGGAGGGTTAGGATATTTTATGGTTTTCTGGGGAATAATTATGAGTTTTATTGCGACGCCGGTTTTATCATATTTTTTCGGGAAAAGATGGTATTGTTCATGGGTTTGCGGTTGCGGCGGCTTAGCCGAAACAGCCGGCGACCCATTCCGGCAGTTATCGGATAAATCATTAAAAGCCTGGAAAATTGAGCGATGGATGATTTATTCCGTATTAGTTTTTATAGTTGTTACCACAGTTCTGGTTTGGTTAAATTTCATTTATCATGGATCTTTATTAGGAAGTTTATCGTCCGGTTTTTCAAAAACATACGGATTTCTTATAGGAGCTGTTTTTAGCGGTGTAATAGGAGTAGGTTTCTATCCTATTATGGGAAACAGGGTGTGGTGCCGCTTCGGCTGCCCGATGGCTGCCATTTTGGGAATTTTACAAAAGAAAAAATCTAAGTTTAGAATAACCACTAACGGTTCCCAATGTATTTCTTGCGGAAATTGCTCCACTTATTGCGAAATGGGAATTGATGTTAGGTCCTATGCACAAAGGCAAGAAAATATTGTACGTGCAAGCTGTGTTGGATGCGGAATTTGTGCCGAGGTTTGTCCGCGCGGCGTTTTAAAACTTGAAAATGATTCTGCGGATATTCGATTTAATAGAAATATTTCCTAATTAAATTTTATTTGAAATTACATAACGCAGCGCCTTAACAACTACAAAAATCACACCGGAATATTATATTTTTGTGTACATTTGAAAAACAATTTTTCTTTTTTTTCCATACATGAACAAATTAAAAGCATTCTATAAAAAGTACCCGAATCTTTTTGCAATTGTAGAGCTACTGATTTTTCTATACATTTTTGTTTTCAGTTTGGATTTAATGGGTTCTTCGCTAAAACTTTTCGGAAAAGGATTTTCCCATGCTTTAATCCAATCAACTTCGAATCCTTTTGTGGGTTTATTTGTGGGAATATTGGCAACATCAATAATTCAGAGTTCTTCGTCAACAACCTCCATTGTAGTTGGAATGGTGGCGGCAGGTGCGCTAACCATAAATAACGCAATCCCGATAATCATGGGAGCAAATATAGGCACCTCAATTACCAATACAATAGCATCACTGCCGCAAATAAATAGAAGCAATGAATTCAGAAGAGCTTTTGCCGCTGCAACCGTTCATGATTTTTTTAATTTTCTTACGGTCATTGTTTTGTTTCCCTTACAATTAACAACAAATTTTTTGGGTAAAGCTTCCGGCATTTTCGAAGGATTGCTTGAAGGTGTTGGAGGAGTTAAATTTCTTAGTCCCGTTAAAGCTTTAACCAAGCCAGTTGTTAAATTATTAGAGGAAAATTTAAAGATTCTACTAAATAACGATAGTATTTTGCCGTGGGTCCTTTTTATACTTTCGTTGATTCTCCTTTTTGTTGCATTGAAATATATGGTTTCCTCTCTCAAAGTTTTAGTCGTTTCAAAAGCTAAGGTTTGGTTCGATAAATATCTTTTCAAAACGTCTGTCCGTGCTTTTTTTGTAGGATTATTATTAACAATTTTAGTTCAAAGCAGCTCAATTACTACCTCGTTGGTTGTACCGATGGCTGGCGCCGGTCTTTTATCTTTAATTCAAATATTTCCATATACATTAGGAGCAAATATCGGAACCACGGTAACGGCTTTGTTAGCTGCATTTATAACCGGAGTTCCCGCGGCAATTGTTGTTGCATTAACTCATTTGCTTTTTAATATTAGCGGAATGATTGTTTGGTGGCCACTTAAAAAAGTACCGATTTCAATAGCCGAAAAATTTTCGGAATTATCAACTAAGAACAAGATTATTCCCGTTGCGTATATTTTAATTTTATTTTTTATTATTCCCATTGCAGTTATTTATTTATCATAGTGAGGTTAAGTTATGATTAAAGAAATATTATCCGTATTTAAAAGCAATACATTAATGGACCGTGCATTTCAAAGATCTTACGATATGCTTTATTTAACGCACGATATGTTTATTGAGGCAAGAGATGTATTACGGTTTACCGATACAAGCGAATTAAAAACAAACATCTACGACCAAGACCTTGAAGTTAACAAATATCAGCGCGAAGTTCGAAAAGACGTATTTAATCATTTGGTACTTACCGGTACCGAAGATTTACCCTCGGGCTTGGTTTTGGTAAGCATCGTTATCGATCTTGAACGTATTGGCGATTATACAAAAAATATTTTCGAAATCGCCCTTAATCATCCCAAAAAATTGAAAGGGGGAATTTTTGAAGACAGACTTGTTGAAATAGAAAAGGAAGTTGAAGAAAATTTCAAACAAACAATACAATGTTTCAAAAATGCCGACGAAGAGTTAGGAAGAGAAATTGTTACAAAATATAAAACCGTAAGCAAAATAAGCGACGAATGCCTTTTCGATCTTATTAAAGAAAAGGATAACTCTATTCTTCCGGGCACAGCTGTGGCTTTGGCATTATATTTTAGATCGTTAAAAAGAATAAACTCCCACTTGCGCAATATATCATCCAGTGTGGTAAATCCTTTTCACCGTATCGGATATAAAGTAAAAAAGAAAAAAAATAAAAGCTGAATTACATCTCAATTTTGTTAAAGTTTTTCCGGTTTACATTAATTAAATCTATTTACCGGTTAAAAATGCTCCGCAAAAATTTAAGGCATCATATAAGATCTGAAAAATACCGCCGATGTTATTGCACCGATAACTATGTAAACAACAATAGTAATTAAAATAACTACAACAAAGTAACCCAGCATCTTTTCTTGAGGAACTTGTTTTACAGATTTTAAGCCTATATACATTAAAACCAAAGAGTAAATGCCGGCTAAAAAAGAAAGAAAAGAAAGGGGCGGAAATATAGTAAAAATTCCTCCCACCCAACTTGCTGTCATGGCATAGACCGGAACCTTCATAGATTGAACGAGATCTTTACTGCAATCGAAAGACGGCGCAAGCGCATCAATAATATAGCCAACTATATAGACGCCCACCAAGGAAAATAAATATGAAACTACTGCCCAACCAATACTTGTACCGAAAGGAATATGAATGGAGTTGAAACCAATACTCATACCAAAAACCGTTTTACCTATTAAACCCGAAATAGCCGGAATCGCAGCTAAAATAACTGCATATTGCATAAATAGTTCTTGTACGGTTGTAGCTTCTGTTCTTACGTTTTCCCACTCATCTTTCGGTTTTAGTAGAATTCCCTTTACTCTTTCAACTAAGTTCATTTTATAACTCCGATTTAGTGTGTATATAGATTAATAGTCCCGTTAAATATGAGCGAATGAATAGATATATATTTGTAAAATAAATTATTAGTTTATTTCGAAATAATCAAATGTGAATTTGGGTAAGGGATATTAATTATCAACTAAGGACAGGGTTAATAAATATCGTATTTTTAAACAAATACTTTCATAAGTTTACATATACAATTATAAAAAACAGAAAGGTAAACCGATGAAAAAAATCAGTTTTATTTTAGTTATTCTAATTTCTTTGTCAATTATTGCTTGTAACAAAGAAAACCCTAAAAATGATGCGGCTGTTCCTGCCGGAACGCATAAAATTGTTGTAAAGGAATTCCAAAACGCTTCCGGTTACACTTATATTCTTGCCTCGGAAAAAGGAAAAGATTATTGGATTGCCATAAAAGAAATGCCGGTTCAAAAAGGAGATATATTATATTTTACTCAATCAATGGAAATGAAAAACTTTACAAGTAAAACATTAAATAAAACATTCGACACTATTTTATTCGTCGATCATGTAACAAAAACTCCGGTAAAAGAACCGCCGAAAGTTCCAAATCCCGCTATAAGTTCCGCTCATCAAGGTGTTTCTGCCGAAAAGAAAGAAAACGTTCACATAACACCGCTTAAAGACGGATTGACAATAGAAAAAATATACGAACAGCGGCAAGATCTAAACGGGAAAACCGTTAAAGTAAAAGGTGTTGTAACAAAGTATAACGGCGGAATAATGAACAGAAACTGGATTCATATTCAAGACGGTACCGGTTTTGAAAACCATTACGATATTGCTGTTACAACAGATCAATCGGCGCGCGTCGGAGAGACAATTGTGGTAGAGGGGGTTTTAGCAACCGATAAAGATTTTGGCGCCGGTTACAGATACGATGCAATTATAGAAAACGCAAAGATAACTACCGAAAAGAAAAGTTAATTGTAAAAAATTCTTTTAGAAAGATCGTCTTTATGGCGGTCTTTTTTTTTACTCCGAGAAATATTTGGCTGGCTAATGTGTTATTTTCGAATACGGAAACGTTAACAACCATCTATATTTTTATACTTGTTTTTTTGATATTCCGTATCGTCTTTAATATGCTTAGGAACAATCCATTTATGATATGCCAAGTAAAGTAAAGATGCCCCAATAATAATTAAAACCAGCCAAATTAAACGAATCAACAAAATGTTTTTCTGGGATTGAACTTCCTCAGTTAGTAAAACCGGAATTATGAATGCAGCAGCCCTTAATATCATTTGAATTTATGATAAACAATCTTACGAATCGAATCGAATTGCAAATACGGATATTCCTTCCGTAAAGCTTCAATCGCATCTCCGGCTTTCATTTTTTGTTCTCTAAGCTCTTGAAATCTTTTCCGGATTTGAAAATCTCTAACGGATTTTTGATTTATTAATCCTTTCCGGCTTAACATTTCGTAAATTTCGTCACTAATTAAATCGGAAAGCGGATTATATATATTTGGCATGACTTATTCCTTTCCAGTTTTATTAACTATTTTTATTTTAGACTCTCTTACCACAAATATGTTCCTTTGAAGCGTAAAAAATTGTCATCTTCAAGACAAATCAATTTTATTTAAGAAATTTCCTTTACTCTAATAGTATTAATAATTACGTTTTTGTGACATTGAAAAGCCCCGCAAAAAAGAAAGGTTGTACCGAAAGTGTATTTATATATATTAAAAATACGCTTAGAATACAACCTGATACTAAAAAAAATATAAAATAATAACTATAACCCCAGTTTTGATTTTATTGTTTCGGGTATAGAATTTTTATTTACTAAAATCGCAATTGTTTTTAATCTTACATACGGTTCCGACAAATACCAATAGCCGTTAAATGCTTTATCTTTAGTACCCCAAGAATTTTTAGTATAATAAAATTTTGTCCCTTTTTGGTCGGCGGCCAAACCGGTAATTTGCATTAAATGATCGTCTGTTACATCAAAATCATCGAAGGCTATTTGCCGCATTTCTTGAGTAATAAATTTTTCAACTTCCGGTTCATCTCCCGGAGGATTTTTCTCAACCGGAACAACTGCATAACCTTTTTTTCTGTAGAAATTATCTCTACCGGTATCACCGTCCCAATCAACCGAATAACCCGATTTTAAAGCATTATCAATTATTTTAATCAAATCGTCAATCGGTACATTATAATATTCGGCATTAGCCCAATTGTCCGGCACTTCCAAAACAAATTTTTCATAAAACGGATGGTGAGTATATGAAGTTATTTCAACATAATCATCGGGGTTAAAATTAAGAGAAGCGGCAAAGCTTTTGGGAGTATATGTTTTACCGTTATAAATAAATTTTTCCGGAACTTTCCCAAAATAAACATCAAGTACGGCACTGAATGCCTGCTTCCATTTACGCGAAATTTTATGAGACGAATTTTTTAATACTCCGCTTAGAATTCCCTTTAATATTGGGACCAATCCGCTATGGTCTATAATCCCGTTTTCATTTGTTAGCGCCGGATAAACGGATTCCGGTAAAATACCGAATCTCTTTACAACATTTAACATATCGTGCGCTTGACCTCCCTCGCCAAAATTGGTTTTTCCGTGATACCTTACATAATTGTCAGCTTTCATTTCGTATGCTTTTCTGACTATAAACATTTCAGAAACGTCCAGATTTTCTTTGCCGAGTTTAATCGCTTCCGATTCGCTGAACGCAGATGTTGCAAACGCCCAGCAGGTACCCGTCCTGCCTTGGTTCTTCACAGATGTAGTTTCCACATTATATTTAATTTCAAATTTATGAGGATTTGAAGTGCGTTTTTGCCCTGAAGTTTGAATGCTGACAAAAACCAAAATAACTAAAAAAAACAAGGATTTACTATTTTTCAATTCCACCTCCTATAGTTTTCGAAAATTTACTTGCTAATTTATGGAATAAATTAATGTAATCAATAAAATTTTATATAGTCCTCACATTTTAACTTTTACTACAATAAACAAGTATTTAAATTATAATTAAACTATTTTTAACTATTTTGGGGGAAACCTAGAATGCTTCTTGGTTGACTGGAAAAATTTCCATAGATGTTGTTCTAAAGTTCAGCAAACAAATATCTTTCCTTTTGCATCATTAAATTATCAAGTGAATTTTTTCTTTCACTAAAAAGTCTTCATTTTTTTAAGAAGATTTTTCTATGTTTCGTAAGACCTTTTAATCAAAAAAACGGAGAATAAATTGAGTCGTACCAAACTGTCTTTTTTACTAATACTAATTCTAATTGTCTTTTCAGCAAATTCGTGTTTGAAGAAGGTTGATGAAACTCAAGTACAAAGAGTCAAATTCGGACTTGTAATTCATGGCGGAGCCGGAAGTATAAAACACGGTTCGTTTACAAAAGAACAAGAAAAAAAATACAGGGCGAAACTAACCGAAGCACTTCAAAAAGGTTACGGTATTTTAGAAAAAGGCGGTTCAAGTGTTGACGCCGTTGAAACGGCAATACGCGTAATGGAGGATTCCCCTTTGTTTAATGCCGGCAAAGGTGCTGTTTTTACTAATGCCGGTACCAACGAATTGGATGCATCAATCATGGACGGGAAAACGCTGAATGCGGGAGGAGTTGCCGGGGTTAAACATATCAAAAATCCAATAACTTTAGCCCGTTTTGTAATGGAACATTCTCCCCATGTTTTAATGTACGGTGCCGGTGCCGAACAATTTGCAAAAAGTATGGGCATTAATTTAGTTGATACTTCCTATTTTTTTACAAAATCACGTTGGGAATCTTTGCAGCGGGTCAAAATGAAATTAAAAGAGAAAAAACAATCCTCTTTGGAAACAGGTTTTCATAAATTCGGTACCGTAGGCTGTGTTGCATTAGACAAGAACGGTAATTTGGCGGCAGGCACTTCTACCGGAGGAATGACCAACAAAATGTACGGAAGAATTGGTGATTCTCCTATTATTGGCGCCGGAACGTACGCTAAAAACAGCACATGTGCAATCTCTTCTACGGGTCACGGCGAATTTTTTATACGAAACGTGGTTGCTTACGACATCTCGGCGCGAATGGAATATCTAAAGTCAAGTCTTCAAACCGCAGCTAAACAAGTCATTTTGAAAAAATTGGTCGCGCAAAAAGCCGCAGGCGGCGTTATCGGAATTGATAAATTCGGGGATATAACAATGACATTTAATACTGACGGGATGTTTAGAGGATATTATTTACAAGGAAAAACTCCGGTTGTTAAAATGTATAAAGACGATTAAAATTTTACTAATTGGGAACGGAACAAACATTAGTAATTAAATACAGCCCGGCAAGCATCATAATCATATCACTTTTAATGCAAAACATTTTGCTATAGATAATTGCAATTCAACTTATGTGAAAAATTATTTTTCAATTTGTTAGTTTAAATTTTTCCTATTACGCTTTCGTTCACCCATCCTACTTTGCCGTCGGCTAATTTAATTTTAGCCCAGTTTTCAAGTTCGTCTTCAATTTTAAATTTAGTTCCTTCGTGAATAACAAATGCATCTTCGCCTTTCGGATCCGGAGAAACTTTAACTGTTTCGGAAGGTTCAAGTAAAACTCCGTACTGCGATGATGTTTCTTTATTGATTCTTGAATAAAGGAATACAACGGAGAGAAATAAAAGCGCAAGACTGATTATACCTGTTAAAAACGCTTCCCTTTGCAATTTGATTTTTTTGGACAAAAAGAATAATCCTATACTGAAAAGCAAAAGCAGATAAAATACCAATACAAGAGTAAGCCAACCCGAAACCGATACCGAGGTAATTATGATATTCCACCATTTAATTAAAAATAATTGCGGGACCTCTTTAATTTTATCTACAATTCTTGCATTGGCAATTTTCAAATTATAAATAATATCCTCATCGTCCGGAGCTAATTTTAAAGCTTTTTCATAATACAAAATTGCATATCCCAATTTTCCAACTCTGAAGTAAGCATTACCAAGATTATAATAGAGTTCGGGCGAAATATATCCGTTATTAATAATTTTTTCATAATCGGCAATTGCTGCTGTATAATTCTTCTTCAGATAAGCATTATTTGCTTCGGTCATCAATTCATCAACTTGCGATGCATAAGATAAAGTAACAGAAAGTATTAACAGTAAAATAATGTAGCGTAATATTTTTATCATCACAATTTTTTTATTTTTTTGTTTGAAATGGAACTTTGCAACTGTTGAATCAGATTATTTGTTTCCTCGAATAATTCGGTTTCCGACTGACTGGATTGCGCATTTGGAGCAAAACGGGCAAACTCGCATTTATCTGATAATTGCTCTACTTTTTTAATTAAGTCCTCGTTTACATTCAACTCTCTTAATTTAGCTACGGCGCGTTCTTTAGTAAATTCGGCTTTTTTAATATTTAATTTATCTTCCAAGTAACCGAACAGCGCTTGGGACAGTCCGTTATAATAACTTTCTTTATCGCCGTTTTCTAAGAATTTTTGAGCTTGTTTTAATTTATTTTTTGCATTTTTCTCGGCTTTTTGAAACTTTAATAACCCAATATTACCCGATAATTTATCTTTCCGTTTTTGATAACCGATAAGCGTTATTAAAACCAGCAGGGGAAAAACCAAAGCAAACCAAAACCAGTTATTAATCAAGCGTATTGTACTTCTTTTTTGAAGTTTAAAATCAGTTTTAATAAATCTAATATCTTTGCTTAGAAGTTTAATATCTTCTTTAGTATAACCTGCCGCTGTTTGTGTGTATTCGCCTTCTCCTTTTTCCACGGTAATATTAAACGGTGAAGTTTTTTCGGTTACATATTTATTCTGTTTTAAACTAAAATAAGTAAATTCTATGGGTGGAATGGTTTTTTCGCCGGCAATTCTCGGGACAATTAAATATTCAATTGTTTTAGTTCCGCTAATCACATTTTTTCTATAAATTTTTTGAGTGGTTTTCGGTTCGTATTTTTCGAATCCAGGCGGCAATTTTAAATCCGGAATTTCTAACAAAGCAATATTCCCGCTACCGGAAATTTTAATTTTAACGGAAATCGGTTCGTTAACTTTAACTTTTTGTTTATCAATTTTTGCGCTAATCTTAAACTCGCCAATCGCGCCTTTGAAAGAGGCCGGTTTTCCCTCTTCGGGCAAAGGCTTGACGTTTATGTTTATTCTATTAGATTTAGCAAGAAAATCGATCGTTTCGGTTCTTCCAAAAAATGAATCGCTGAAAAAATCATCAAATAAATCCCTGCTTCTTTTCCTTCGAACCAAAACCGGAATATTAAGCTCAAAAGGCGTAATGGAAAGCTTCCCTGTTTTAGACGGAAAGAGTGCAACTTTTTTTATAACGGCGCTTCTGAATCTGCGACCTTTATACATTTCGTAATTAAATCTTATGGTTGTAGGACTTTCTAACTCTTCAGCCCAAAATCCTTTATATTCCGGTAATTTGGAAATTTGCGGGGAAGATATATTTAGTCGTGTATAAAGTTTATATGTAACCGTAATTTGTTCGCCTTGTAAAACCGTTCTTTTGTTTGGAACAGCTAAAATAAATACATTTTTTGCAATTTCCTCTTTAGAAATACCTTTGTTAGCAGTTTTTTTATTTGGTGCGGTTGCCATTTTTACAACATTAATTGAAATGGGATTTGTGGTTAGGACTTTGCCCTTGTACTTTACCGAAGCTTTGCCGATTGTAATTTTACCCAATTTTGTAGGTCTAACAATAAAGGAATATGTAAGCGAACCGGAAACTTGTCCGTTTATAATCTGCATACTTCGCGATTCGTTTGGACCGCTCAAAATACTCAAACCGGTAAAAGCCGGGGGCATAAATTCGGTTAAACTGTTTAAATCCCCGCCGTTAAAAGTAAAATCGATTTGAAAAGTTTGGTTAATACCAACCGTACTTTTATCGACCGTAACTTTAAATTTTTGAGCTGATATACTTGAGCCGGAAATAAGTATCAATAATATTAATATTTTAATTTGTAATGTTTTCATTTAATATTTACCAATCTTTATCGGTTTTTCTTACTTTTCCTTTTCGTTTCCTAATCTGTTTTTGAATTTCGGCTTCATTATTTTTTAGAGCATCTAAAATTCTTTTGGCTTCTTCCTTGGAAATCTCGCTTTTCTGTTGTTTACCTTTCTGCTCTTTTTCCTGTTGATTTTTATTTTGCTGTTGCCGGTCTTGTTTGTTCTTCTGATTTTTATTTTGTTTATTCTTCCGGTTTTGCTGCTGCTTATTTTTATTTTGATTGTTTTTATTCTTTTGATTTTTGTTCTTTTGTTTGTTCTTTTGTTTGTTCTTTTGATTTTTATTCTTGTTTTTTTGTTTTTTTAACATTTCAAGTGCATACGATAAATTATACTTTGCATCCAAATCGTTAGGATTAATTTTAAGCGCTTCTTTATAAGCTCCTATGCTTTCTTGAAATTTCTTCGATTTTAAAAATGAGTTGCCTATATTATAATAAATTTTTTCCCTTAAAGAATCATATTTTGCGTATTTAAAAGCTTTCTTAAACGATTCGATTGCTTCGTTATATCTTCCTTGCTTATATAATGCATCTCCCAAATCGAAATTTCCTTCGAATGATTCTTCTTTTTTTTCGAGTCCCTTTTTAAAATTCACTTCCGCATCCGAAAACTTTTTCTGTTCGTAAAGATCAACGCCATCATTAACCAAACCGCGTAATGATTGAGCTTTACTAACATTTAAAGCAATAAAGAAGAATAAAAATATAAGCGTTATTTGTTTCATCGTAAAATAACTTAATGTCTTTCGAATTTTAACATTAATTTAGATTTTTTCTCAGATATAAAAAATTCAATTAATAATAATAACAAAGCAGGGAATAGCAAATAATAAAACCTATCCTCATACTCTGTGATTTTTGTTGCTCCGTATTCAGTCCCCTGATAACTTGCCAAATCCTTATAAACAGAATCCAGTTCGTCATCTGTGTTTGAACCCCTGTAATACTTTCCGTTTGCTTCGCTCGTAATTTCTTGAAGCGTTGCTTCGTCTAATTTGGTTAATACAATATTACCTTGATTATCTTTTTTATAACCGACTTTATTTCCATATTTATCATAAACAGGAATCGGGACACCGGCGGGAGAACCCAATCCGATTGCATAAATGCTAACATCCATTTTTTTTGCTTCTTCAATTGGTTTTTTTAAGTCTCCTTCGTGGTCTTCACCATCAGTTATAACAACAATAGCTTTTTTAGTTTCCTCGTCCTTCTTAAAGGATTTTAATGCCAATTCAATTGCCGGACCAATAGCCGTACCGGGTTGCGGAACGGAATTTACACTGACTGCGGAAAGGAATAAATTAGCGGCCGAATAATCAGTTGTAAGCGGAAATTGTACATAAGCTTCACCCGCAAAAACAATTAGTCCTATTCTATCTCCTCTTAGTTTATGAATTAAGGAAGCGATATCGTGTTTGGCTTTTTCCAATCTGCTCGGTTTTATATCTTGCGCAAGCATGCTTTGAGAAACATCGAGTAAAATATAGACATCAATTCCCACATTTTTAACTTCTTCAATTTTACTTCCTATTTGCGGGTTTGCCAGACCCAAAACAATAAGAACCAAAGCTGTTAAATATATCCAAAATTTCAGTGCGCTTTTAACTTTACTTTTTAGGGGAAAAAGAATATTAAACAATTTTTTGTTGGCAAATTTTTCCAACAGATTATTTTTTTTACGCTGCGAAAACCAATACAACGCAATTATTAACGGCACTAAATAAAGTGCATTCAAATATTCCGGATGTGCAAAACGCAGCATAGTTACGGTAATTTCCTTAAATAAGTTTTAGATAAACCGAATTCCAACAACAGTATTAAAAAGCCAGCGCCGGCCCAACCATAAAATAATTCCTTTGCATGTTTGTAAGATGTAATTTCAACTCTCGTTTTTTCCATCTTATCAATTTCGTTATAAATTTCTTTAAGTTTCTTTTTGTTTGTTGCTCTAAAATATTTTCCTCCGGTAATTTGAGCGACTTGTTTTAAAACGCCTTCATCAATTTCAACTTTCACCATCGAATATTTTTTACCGAAAGGAGTTTGAAACGGATAAGGCGCTTCGCCTCTTGTTCCAACGCCGATAGTATAAATTCTAATTCCGAATTTCTTTGCTATTTGCGCAGCGGTAACCGGATCAATTTCCCCGCTGTTATTAACGCCGTCGGTAAGAAGAATCATTACTTTACTTTTAGCTTTACTGCTTTTCAACCGGTTAACTCCATTCGCAATTGCTGTTCCGATTGCCGTACCGTCTTGTATAATACCGCTTTTAACTTCTTTAAGTAAATTCCGTAAAACTGAATAATCGATAGTAAGCGGGCATTGGGTAAAACTTTCGCTTGAAAACACAACCAGACCGATTTTATCGCTTTTTCTTCCTTTAATAAATTCGTCTATTACTTGTTTAGCGGCTTCCAACCGGTTAGGTTTGAAATCTTCCGCCAACATACTTCCTGAAATATCCAAAAGCATAACAATATCTATTCCCTCGGTGTAAATATTTTCTCCGGAGAGATACGATTGCGGCCGTGCAATAGCTACAATGAGCAATGCAATTGCAAGTATCCTAAGGAAAGCGGGTAAATGCCTCAGCCGTTCTCTAAGCGTCGGTTTTATTTCTTTGAAAATTTTTAGTGAAGAGTAAATCATATCGGAAGATTTGGATTGGTTTTGCTTCCAATACCACAAAGCAAGAAGCGGTATTAAAAAAAGCAAATATAACAAGTAAGGGTAAGCAAATTCAATATTATTGAACATTTGCGCCCTCATAATTTTCTTCGTAATGTTCAGCGGGTCTTGTACGCTTTACAATTGTATAAGCTTGTTTCATCATTTCTTCGTTAATAGACGGCATAGGAACAAATTTAGCAAATTTTACCAAATCGGCATTTCTAAAAAATTCCTTGGCGGTATCAATTAATTGCTGATTATCCATTACCCTGTCTAAAACTTTCATAATTTCGCTGGATGTCATTTCCAGAGCGTTAAAATTATATCTATATTCAAAATATTTTCTAATAATTCCGGTTAATTCCGAGTGATACTGTTTAATTTCACCCTTTTGCCATAGTTTCTTTTCTTCCAGCTCTGCTAATGCATTTAATGTTTGGCGGTAAGGGGAAATTTCAACTTTTTTTACAACTTGTTCCGGCTCCGTTTGTTTTTTCTTTTTGCTGTAAATGTAATAGGCAATAAGCAAAATTATCAGAATTATAACTGCAATTAATAAATAGATGAGCCAGTTCACAGGAATTCTAAGCGGTTGTTTTACATCTTTGATGTCTGCTTTGGGATTTACATTTAAGGTATGAATAGTAATAGGAACCGGATTGGAAGTAATTGATTGCACGTCTGAATTATTATTTACCCTGTATTCAATTTTGATAGGAGGAATATTAATTTTTGCCGAATCGTAACCTGCTAAGATGTAATGGTAAACTTCGGTAACTTTTGAGCCGTTTTCGGAAACATCTACATTTCCTTCTTTAATTATTTCCAGGGTTCCTAACTTGTCCTTTAAAACCGGTTTTATAATGCGGTAATTTTTATTGTAAGAGATAACCAGTTGGTAATTAATATAATCTCCGATTAAATAATCGGTAGTATCGGTAGAAGCTTCAACCGTTATTGTTTGCGCATTAAGAAGAAAGGATACGCCAAAAAAAAACAAAACGAAAATTTTAATTTTGTTTACCATCTTTTCTCGCGCAGTTTAAAAAATTCAACTAAAGGTTTAATGTAAGAAATCTCAGTATCCACCACTACCGAATCCAATCTGCTTGAAATAAACAAAGATCTTCTTTTATTTTCGAATTCTTTCAAACGACTAATAAAATTTTCTTGAACTATTTTATTGCTGGTATCAACATATCTTACTTCGCCGGTTTCTGCATCGCGGAATTTAATTAATCCTGCTTTCAACAATGATTTTTCGCGCGGGTCTCTTAAAACAATCCCAATCAAATCGTGCTTTTTACCGGCAATTTTTAATATCTTTTCGTATCCGCTATCAAAAAAATCTGTTATCAGAAATACAATACTTCTTTTTTTAATTGTTTGATTAAAATATTCCAACGCACCTTTTATGTCGGTTTTATTTCCTTCCGGTTCAAAAGAAAGCACTTCGCGAATAATTCTTAATACATGGCTTCTACCTTTACGCGGCGGAACAAACTTTTCAATTTTTTCGGTAAACAATATCAATCCCACTTTATCGTTGTTTTTCATAGCCGAAAAAGCAAGGATAGCAGTTAATTCCGCTGCTATTCTTTGCTTGGTTTTATCAACGCTTCCAAAAACCATTGAACCGCTCATATCCACCAAAAGAATTACTGTTAGTTCACGTTCTTCCTCAAATATTTTTACGTATGGGTGTCCCAATCTTGCAGTTACATTCCAATCAATTGTTCTTATATCGTCCCCGAGTTGATATTCACGAACCTCGGAAAACTCCATACCCCTGCCTTTAAACACGGATTGATATTCACCGGAAAAGACTTCGTTTACTATTCCCCGCGTTTTAATTTCTATTTGTCGTACTTGTTTTAGTAATTCTTTTGTTAACATTTTTTAATTTTTGAAATACTTCCGCCGTATTTTCAATTCTTAATTATTAGTTTTCCAAATTAAGATCATCAGCAATAATATGAACTGTTGAATTTATCTTATTATCTCTCTTGTTATTTTTTTTTGATTTTGCCCGTATTCAAATTTAATTTTGATTAAGGAACTTCCACTTTATTCAAAATTGATTCGATAATGTTTTCCGAATTAATATCTTCTGCTTCGGCTTCGTAAGTTACGGCAATTCTGTGCCGCATAACATCCAGACAAATTGATCTAACATCTTCGGGAATAACATAACCGCGTCTTTTAACAAATGCCATAGCTCTTGCGCCCAAAGCCAGGTTTATTGTTGCCCGCGGCGAAGCTCCGTAACTGATTAGGTCAACCAAATCGTTTAATCCGTATTCTTTAGGATTCCTTGTTGCCATAACTATATCCAAAATATATTGTTCTATTTTTTCGTCCACGTAAATATCATAAACAAGTTTTCTGGCATTTAATATCTGTTTAGAAGTAATAACGGGATTAACCACCGGAAAAGTACCGGCAACATTTTCGTGCATAATTTGTAATTCTTCTTCTCTTGTAGGATAAGTAATTTTTACTTTCAGCATAAATCTATCCACTTGAGCTTCGGGCAAAGGATAAGTACCCTCTTGCTCAATGGGATTTTGCGTGGCAAGCACAAGAAAAGGTTCTTCCAACTTAAATGTTGAAGGACCGATAGTAACTTGACGTTCTTGCATTGCTTCCAAAAGCGCACTTTGAACCTTTGCGGGAGCACGGTTAATTTCGTCGGCAAGTATAAAATTGGAAAAAATAGGTCCTTTTTTTATTGAAAAATTTCCCTCTTTCTGATTGTAAATCATTGTCCCGATCAAATCGGCGGGAAGTAAATCCGGGGTGAATTGAATTCGTTGGAATTTAGCTTTCATTGTAGAGGCTAGGGATTTAATTGCAAGAGTTTTAGCCAAACCCGGTACGCCTTCCAACAAAATATGTCCGTTTCCAAGAAGTCCGATTACCAGTCTTTCTACCATTTCTTTTTGACCGATAATTACTTTTCCTATTTCATTGAAAAGAACATCAACAAATTGACTTTCAAGTTTAATTTTTTCGTTTAATTCTGTTATTTCCAAAGCGGCTCCTTTATTTTATTTAAAGAAACTAAAAGTTTTCTACAATATTTCAGTGTATAATGTTTCCCGTTTAATCAAATAATTAAATTGAAACACTCAAATAAAAAAATATAATTTATTAATATAACAAATTTTACGTTTCTATAAGTGAAGGTAATAACATAGTAAGTTACACATAATTCAGTCGTTATTTAGCGGATTTAGAAACGTTATCATTATTTGCCATACATTTTAGTCGCAGAGATATGCAGATGGAAAGGGAATCAAAAACTGTTTTAAAGAGCTGCCCTGAATAAAAAAAATTAAAAATAAAAACCGTAAATATCTATATTATTAATGTCGCCGGAGTTTTATATTTGCTGCAAAAGTCATTAATAACAGCCTCCTCTTATTTAACCGCCGGGGAATGTACCGAGGATTTCAAGGAATCAACAAAGTGTAAAAATTAATGTTATGTGTTATCCGTTTTTTATTTGCAACCGCAGGGAATTTATTTTTTATTCGAATTTTTATTTTTCCGGAT
>Ga0256841_1000875_pt1 | contig 28379 bp, 19 predicted proteins | sample 356308metaG_FD_185971 | JGI IMG/M metagenome (GOLD analysis project Ga0256841, IMG submission 185971) | Hydrothermal vent microbial communities from Mid Atlantic Ridge, Atlantic Ocean - 356-308 | ecosystem: Environmental > Aquatic > Marine > Hydrothermal vents | place: Atlantic Ocean: Mid...
ACTTTATTTGGAAATTATGAAAAAACTTATCTACATACTTTTTATTATTCCTTTGGTTTTGATTAACGGTCAAAAAATTGGAAAATTGGCAAATGAAAAACCGCATCTGAATTTTCCGGATAATTCTTTAGGACTGGATATTATGATTGGTGAAGGAGGTTTTGGTATCGGTGGATTTTATAGATACGATTTTTCAAATCAAATAACCGGATTTGCCGATATTTCGGTTTACGAATCAAAAAGTGAAAGGGAAATTCAAAGATATGATTATTGGGGCTATCCGCTTCCTATTCAAGGAAAGAAAAACAGAGTGTTTTTACTACCTTTGAATTTCGGTATTATGTACAGACTTTTTTATACGGATTTAACCGATAATTTGAGACCCTTTATTAATTTTGGTATTGGACCAACCATGATAATTACAACACCGGCAGTTGAAGAATTTTTCAATTCCTTCAGGCAAGCGAAATCTCATTTGGGTGTTGGCGGTTATATTGGTTTGGGAACTAACATTGGAAATAATATAGGTAGCTTAACCGGAGTAAGTATAAGATATTATATTACACAAGTAGTTAATGGAGGTATAGAACAATTTGAAGGTGATTTCAAGAAGTCTCTTCAACAGGTAACCTTAACTATTAATATTGGTATAATGTATTAATTATTTTTACTTTAATTTTTCCTGCCAACATTTTTGCTTTTACCTTTAACCCTTTAAAAAAAATTACGATTATAATGAGACAAAAATAGTTCCTGAAAATGATATATGTCACAACAATCTCAAGTTACTTCAATAGTTTTGTGTTTAACAAAGAGATTAAAACTTGGGAGAGCAAAAATGAATACCAATATATTTGAAAGAAAAAAATTCCTTACCAAAATTCCCGTGGAAATAACAGATAATATTTTTAATATATCCAGAACAAATAATTTTATTGTTGTAAATGTTAACTTGGTAAGAGCTACCGCTAACGAAGCCGAAGATTTAAAAGAGTTGTTAAATCAATTAACGCTTCAAAAAGAAAATATTGTGGTTATTAATCTTAGCAAATCCACCTTTATAGATTCAACTTTTTTAAGTGCTATAGTTAGTTTCAATAAAAAAATTAAAAACGGCCACAAAAGTATAAGACTTATAGTTAAAAATCAAAGGCAATTTGCTTTATTAAGAATAACTAAAATTGATACTATTTTTAAAATTTATCCAACTTTGGAAGAAGCCGTTCAATAAATCTAAAAAATTATATTCGTATCATTTTTTAAGTAATATTTTTTCCAAATAATACTTAGAAAATTGCAGGAGTATTTTGTCTATTAATAATTTCTTCTGCTAAATTTCTATAAGCAATAGAAGATTTTGCTTGAGGGGCAAAATATATAATCGGTTTGTTATAAAATGATGCTTCCGAAATAGTTACATTCTTAGGTATTACCAAATCAAAGGTATAATTCGGGTATTTTTCCAAAAGTAATTTTTTTGCAAGAAACGAAGCCTTGGTATTCTTTTCATACATAGTTAACAATAATCCTTCAATTTGTAATTTGGAGTTATATTTCTTTCTAATATATTCAATATGTTCAATAAATCTTTCAAGTTCGTTTACGGAATACTGAGAAGCTTTTACGGGAACAAGAACCGAATCGGAAGTAACCAAAACATTTGTAGTAATTCCCGATAAAGTAGGCGGACAATCGATAATCACATAGTTATAACCGAAAATTTCGGAAGAAAGGAGATCTTTAAAAAGAAATTCTTGCGTAATTACGTTGGAAAATTTTTTTTCATTTTCATAATCCAACTTTCGCATCGGTATAAAATCCAAATCGTTATTATCAGTTTTATGTATAACGCTTTTAAAAGATTTGTTAAACGTAAATACATCCAAAATATCTCCGGTAATATTCGAATTATTAAAACCGAAAGAAGCGGCACACTGCCCTGCGGGGTCCAAATCTATTAATAAAATACGTTTTTTATTTTCCGCTAATGCAATAGCCAAATTTATTGCTGTGGTTGTTTTTCCAACTCCTCCTTTGGGAGTTGATACGGCTAAAATTTTTCCCATATTTATTTTTAATAGTTAAAATTTATAATATTACAAAATAATGATTATTTTTTACTTAACAAGTGAATTATATCAATTTTAAATTATTTTGGGTTTTAACAGAATTATGCAATAGAAAAACAGAATAGCTCTAAACTATTGTGATAAAGGCAATTATTCTAAAGCAAAACATTAAGAAGGGTTAAATTAAAAAGTCTCTTTAACTTATTTCATATCAAAGTAATATAAACAATTTCTAAATTCTAATGCATAATTTGGGTTTAAGTTAGTATTTTTACAAATGGTTTCTATTTCAAAAAAAAGTAAAGGATTTCTTTCATGAAATTTTTAATAACATTAATTTTTTCATTTTTAATTACAAGCGGATTTAACATGGCACAAAATATCGATATTCAAAAATTTTACGAATCTTATGCTTTTTACAAAAACGCCGGCTTTAGCAAAGCAAGATTTAAGCATAAAGACATAATAAAAAATATTAATAAGCTGAAAAAGAATAAAATGTTCGAAATAAAAAAATTAGGTTCATCTGTTGAGGGACGTAATATTTTTATGATAACAATCGGGCAAGGTAAAACCGATGTTTTATTATGGTCCCAAATGCACGGAGACGAACCTACTGCAACAATGGCATTGTTCGATTTGTTTAATTTTTTTGCGGCCGATGATAATTTTAATGCTTACAGAAAAAATATTTTTTCCAAATTAACTTTACATTTTATTCCGATGTTAAATCCCGATGGTGCGGAAAAATTTCAAAGACGTAATGCTTTGAATATCGATTTGAATAGAGATGCAATAAGATTGCAAAGCCCCGAAGCAAAAATATTAAAAGTGGTAAGAGATAGTTTAAAACCCAAATTCGCTTTCAATTTACATGATCAAAAAACAAATTACACTGCGGGACAAAGTTTTCGCTCGGCAACAATTTCTTTTTTGGCGCCCGCATTCAATTATAAAAAAGATATTAATCCCGTTCGGGAAAATACTATGAAAGTTATTGCTAAGTTAAATTATGTGCTTTCGAAATTTATTCCGGGACATATAGCCAGATATAACGACGATTTTGAACCTCGAGCTTTCGGAGATAATTTTGTTAAATGGGGAACGAGTTCTGTTTTAATAGAATCCGGCGGTTGGGAAAACGATACCGAAAAACAGTATGTTCGTAAATTGAATTTTATTGCTTTGATATCCGGTTTTAATATTATTGCCAATGAATTTTATAAACATGCTAACGTTGAAGAATATAACGCAATTCCGGTAAACGATAATTTATTGTTCGATTTATTATTAAAAAATTTAAAAGTGAAATATAGAAACAAAATTTATGTTGTTGATATCGGAATTAGCAGAGAAGATGTAACAACCGCAGATTTTAAGAATCATTATTATGTAGGCAAAATTGAAGACTGGGGAGATCTTTCCGTTTTTTACGGATATAAAGAATTGGATTTAAAAGGATGTGAAATCAGAAAATCGAAAGTATTTAATTTGGAAAATAGAAAGCTTGAAGATATAGATACACAAAAATTGCTAAATAAAGGTTACGGTTTTATTCAATTGGATTCCGATATTTACAACGGTGAATTTACAACTTTCCCGTTAAATGTTATACTTAAAAATGCCAATCCGAACCTAAATGTTGAATATTCTAATTATGCCAATTTTACAATTTGGAAAAATAATAAATTATTATATAATGTTGTTAACGGCTGTATTCATAATGTAGATACCGATAGTTATAAAATTAAAAACGGATTGATTTTTCGGTAAACGGTAAAATAGCAATTTTTTTATCTACCGGTTTTATCATTGAATTATTTTGTTGCCATAATTTAACATTAAAAATTTAATTTTTAGAAGGGTTCATATTTTTATAAAATTTTACAAATTACATATCGGTTTAACAATTTTTTGTATAAAATATTAAGTTTTTTAATTTTAATAACCGAATTAAATAATACTTGCACTTCTTTTCGATTTTGGGAAACTACTTTTAAAAGTTTTTTCCAATGCAATACCGGTTCCTAAAATCAAGTTATTGTATTTAACAATTTTTAAACCTTTTTCTTTTGCGGTTCTTTTAATAATTCCTCCGTTAAAATATATTTGTAATTCCTGGCGGGTTTTTAATGTAAAAATATTTTGCTTTGCGTATTTCCCAAGTATTTGTGCCGCATGCGAATGCAACCGTACGGAATTATTTTTATCGATAATTCCGAATTTAGTTCCGATTCTTTCAAACAATACGTTATTGTTTGCTTTCCAATCCGATGCTACAAAACTAATGTTATGGCCGGAAAAAATATATTTATAATTTCCCAAAATATTTTTTTGTAAACCGAAATATTTTTCAACGGCGTTTATATGTTCTTTTATTTTTACATTATCTCGGTTCAGCTGTAATTTGTTGTTCCCGAAAATTTTCGTTTTTTTAGTTGGTTCCGTTTTATCCGTTTTTGTTAATTTGGCTATGTAAAAACCTTCGGATTGGATTTCCCACGGCAAAATTCTTTTTGATTTGGCTAAATCGGGATGTAATTTTATTCCTTTGATTTCGTTAAAACCGTTTTTGTGCGGAAGGTTAAGTTTAAAATCAACAATTTTAACCGGATAGTTTTTTAATATTTTATTAATTACAAATTCATTTTCTTCCAAAGTTAAGGTACAAGTTGAATAGACAATATCGGCACCAACTTTTGCCATCTTGATTGCACTTATTAAAAGTTTTAATTGAAGTTCGGCAATACGTTCCACTCTTTGTGTTTTCCACCATTTTAAAACTTCATTCTTTTTTTGAATAACCCCCAAAGCACTGCACGGAACATCAACCAAAATTTTGGTAAAATATTCTTCGAAATGTTTGCTTAATAATTCACCTTTGTATTTTAATACGCCTGTGTTTACGGCATTCATTTTGTCAATGTTATGTACCAAAGCTTTAACTCTGTTAAGGTTCGGTTCGTTAACATAAAGAGTTCCTTTTTTATTCATCAAATCCGATAGTTGTGTAGATTTAGAACCGGGAGCGGCACATAAATCCATTACAACATCATAAGGAGACGGGTTTAATACCAAAGACGGTATCATAGAAGATAAACTTTGGATATAATATTTTCCTATTGCATGCTCTATTGTTTTGCCAATCAAATCTTTTCCTTCAATAACATAATAAGCATTGGAAATTGTTTTTACCGGGTCAAGTTTTATTCCGTAATTTTTTAGTTTATCTATTAAAAGCGGTTGCTCTTTGTGCGAAACACTAAAACGTAATGTTAAAGGATATTCTTCGTTAAAAAAAGCTTGATATTTCTCAAAATAATCGTTTCCGAAAACGGATTTTATGTATGTTGAAATATTATTGCTTAATTCCATTTTGTTAGGATTAGTATCTGTGTAAATTTGCGAGGGAAAATATTTTATTTATTAATTTTTTATGTTTAAATGAACGTCCGAATTTTTTTTTACATTCTTGTTCCATGTTTTTTAACACCTCATCCAAGTACTTTTCATAATTTTTTACAACCTGTTCAATTTCATTTTTCTTTTTGGGTATTTTAATTTTTAAAGGTTTATTTCTATTAGAATAAAGAATATACTTTAATTTGAAAATATTTTCCGTTTGTAGAAATGTATTTCCATTGGTATCGGAAATTTCGTATTTACCGAAAAGATACGAACCTTTTAACAAATCCGTTCCCGGCATTTTCATATTTTTAGTTTCGATATTTTTTATAAAACTTTCGGGAAAATGCTTGGTTTCGTTGTTTAACTTGGTTACCCAATAAGTTTCAAATTCTTTATGATTCATGAAAAATCATTTTTTAAAATTCATATCTTCGCTTTGCGGTGTTTCAATCCAATCGGCAACAAAAATATTTGTATCGTGCGTGGGTTTCCCGTTTGCTTGTCTGTTGGAAGCAAACACAAATTTTTTCCCGTCGAAAGAAAACATCGGGAAAGCATCGAATGTACCGCTATGTGTAATTTGTTCAAGATTTTTACCGTTTATATCAACCATAAAAATATCGAATAGTCTTCCTCCTTGTTTAAGAGAATGATGGTTTGAACAAAATAATATTTTTTTATCGGAAGGATGAAAAAACGGTGCCCAGTTTGCACCCGGCAAATTTGTTACTTGTTTAACATTTTTACCGTTTATATCGGATATAAAAATATTAAGTGCGGTAGGTTCAACAAAACCTTTGGCCAATAGTTTTTTATATTCCTTTGCAGCTTTACCTTTGGGGCGGCTGGCTCTCCAAACTATTTTTTTAGAATCATAAGAAAAAAAGGCGCCACCGTCGTATCCTAATTTATCTGTTAATTGTAAAAGTTTACCTGTTTTAATTTCGTAGCGCCACAATTCCAAATCGCCCGATCTCGTTGAAGTAAAAACAATATATTTACCATCGGGCGAAACGGTAGCTTCGGCATCGTAACCTTCTCCGCCAATTAATTTTTTCAGATTGGAACCGTCTTGGTTTGCAATGTAAATATCGTATGTTTTATATATCGGCCATACATATTTTCCATCTGCAAACATAGTTGTTTTCGGGCATTTTTTACTTGCTTCGTGAGTAGAAGCAAAAATAATTCTACCGTCTTTCAAAAAGTAAGAACAAGTGGTTCTTCCTTTACCCGTAGAAACCAATCTATATTGTTTACCGCTTTTAAGTTTAGAACCGTTGGCATTCATTATAAAAATTTGATCGCATCCTTGCGGATTTATTTTTCCCCAATCGCTTTGAAAAATCAATTGTTTATTATCAAAGCTCCAGTATGCTTCGGCATTATTTCCGCCAAAAGTTAATTGTTTGATGTTTCGTAAATGTAATTCTCCCGGGAAACGTAAAAGATCGCTTTTAGGATTATATGTTTGTGCAATACAGTTATATGTATAAAATTGAATTACGGTTACTAAAATTGTAATTAAAATTTTTACTTGTTTATTCATTGATTCCTCTTTTCATTTTCGTTTTTTAATTTTTTTCTTGTTATAACTAAGTATAATCCCCAAATAATTAAAGGGATACTTAACAATTGTCCCATGTTCAATATCATTCCTTGTTCAAACGGTTCTTGGTTTTCTTTGTAAAATTCTATAATAAATCTTGCGGAAAAAACTAAAGTTAAAAAAATTCCGAACAAATAACCGTCTTTAAGCTTTTTAAAATTTTTTATGTAAATATTATACGTAATAAAAAATATAATAAGGTAAGAAAAAGCTTCGTATAGTTGAGTGGGATGTCGTGGTGTTAAGGGGTCTTTTACCCATGCTTTTACAAACTTGAAAGCCCAAGGAACATTTGTAGGTTTACCGATAATTTCCGAGTTCATTAAATTTCCTAATCTTATAAAAAATCCGGCAAGTGCAATTGTAATACCGACTCGGTCTAATACCCAATAGAATGATTGGTCGGCTTTCTTTTTTGAATAGAGATAAATTGCTATGCCTATTCCTATAGCGGCACCATGACTGGCTAATCCGCCTTTCCATGTTTTTAATATTTCCAACGGATGTGTTAAATAATATTCCGGATTGTAAAAAAGACAGTGACCTAAACGGGCACCAACTACGGTGCCTATTATCATATACCAAAGTAAATCGTTTAAATCTTTTTCGGATTTATTTTCTTTTTTGAATATTTTAGTCATAATTTGAAAACCGATTAAGAAAGAAGCGGCAAACAGTAAACCATACCAACGTATAGTTAGTGTGCCAATTATGGGTAAAGGTATGGAAAATATTTCACGACTTACGTCCCAAGTTATCATTTATTACATCTCAACTTAAATTTTATAAAAACTTCTTAAACAGAGTTAAATATATTAAACAATCTAAACAATAAAAATAATTATATGCAAGTAAAGTTAAGTAATAGAAGAACAATAAACCAACGGTTACAAATTTTAGTAACCGATTTATTTTAATAATTTTATTCTTCTGTTTAAAGCTTGTCTGGTTATTCCCAAAATTTGTGCGGCAATGCTTTGGTTGTTGTTTGTTCTTTTCATTGCTTCTTTAACCAAAGCATCTTGTATTCCTTTTAATGTAGGTAATTGAGCACCGAATTTAATTAAGGGGTTGTCTGATTTTTCAATAGATTTATCGGGAATATTTTCTCCTATTCCGATGTATTTTTTAAAAACGTTTAAGGACATTATTTTCGATTTATGAACACTTACGGCATCGTAAATCATACCTTGCAATTCTCTAACGTTGCCCGGGAAATTGTAAGTGGAAAGTAATGTTATAAGTTCTTGAGGAAAAGTCGGTGTTTTTTTAGAAAAATTTTTAGCGGCTTTTTCTACAAAATATTTAATTAGCAAAGGTAAATCATCTAACCTTTCTCTAAGAGGAATTGGTGTTATTCGATGAACATTTAAACGGAAGAAAAGATCGTTTCTGAATGTTCCTTCTTTTACCATTTGTTGTAAATTTTTGTTTGTTGCCAAAATAAAAAGAGAATCCGTATAACGCGGATTATCGCTGCCCAAAGGGTAGTACTCTCTTTCTTGCAACAATCGTAAAAGTTTTACCTGAGAGTGCGGATTCAAATCTCCGATTTCATCTAAAAAAATTGTTCCGCCCGAAGCCATTTCTATTTGTCCTTTTCTATCTTGGTTTGCATTTGTAAAAGCACCTTTTTTGTGTCCGAATAAAGTATCGGAAAACATCTGGTCATCCAAACCTGCAACATTTGTTGTTACAAATCTACCATTCCTTTTGCTGAGTTTGTGTAAAGCTTTTGCAATAAGTTCTTTCCCAACGCCTGTTTCTCCGGTTATTAAAATCGGTTCTGTTGTACCGGCAATTGCTTCCATATATTGAAACATCTGTTTCATTTTTGAATTTTGAGTAATTATATTTTCAAAAACTTCGGGATTAGCAAGATTGTTTGATAATAATCTGTTTTTAAGTAACGTATTTTGTTTTTTAAGTTCGGTAAATTCCAAAGCACGTTTTATTTGATTTAACAATCTGTTTTTTTCCACGGGTTTAACAATATAATCGAAAGCTCCCAATTTCATGCATTTAACAGCGGTTTCAATTTCCGTATCGCCGGTAACAACTATTACGGGAATTTCCGGAAATTCCGGTGTAATTTTTTCCAACAATTCTTCGCCTCTTATGTGTGGCATTGAAAGGTCAAGCAATATTGCGGAAACTTTGTTTTCGTGTAAAATGTTTAATGCGTCTCTGCTATCGCTACACAAAATGGTATTGTCAAATCCGGCATCGGCCAAAGTAAGGTCGAACGAATTTAAAAGATTTATTTCATCGTCAATCATCAATATCGGGTTGGTCGGATTTTTTAATTCATTCGTTTTCATATTGTTATTTTTGTTTAATCATTGGAAATTTTAATATTACTTTGGTTCCTTTTCCCCATTCGGAAATAAATTTCATTGTTCCTTTATGCATGTCTATTATTTTTTGAGAAATAGATAAACCTAAACCCGTACCTCCGCTATTACGTTTGGTTGTGAAAAACGGATCGGTAATTTTTCTTAAAGTAGAAGGTTTCATTCCGGCACCTTCATCTGTAATGATTATATATGAATAATCGTTTTCGGTTGAAATTTCTAGCTGAACTTTTTGTTTCCTATCAGTTAAAGCTTGACAACTGTTTTCAATTAAATTTAGTATTACCTGTTCTAATTTTTGTTTGTTCCCTTTTATTGTCGGTAAAATTTTTGAATATTTAACTTTAAAATTATCTGTGGATTTTGAAACAAGGTTTGCCGTAAGTGTAATTGCAGATTGTACAACTTCATTTAAGTTAACTTCTTGATTGTATCCGGTTGTATCTTTACGGGCAAAACTTTTTAAATCTTTAACAATATTTTTTATTCTTTGACTACCTTCAAATATTCCGCCTAATAGCAAAGGCATCGAATCTTTTATTTTGGAAAATTTCAATTTATTACCAACATTAAAATCTCCGTTTTTTTCGTAATATTCTTCTAAAATAGGAAGAATGCTAAACCAAACTTTTTCTATTAAAGGAATATTTAGCATAACAAAATTATTGGGATTATTAATTTCGTGAGCTACGCCGGAAACCAAAGTACCCAATGCAATCATTTTATCGGCTTGCATTAACTGCTCTATTTGAGATTTTGCTTCTTCTTCGGCAATTTTTCTATCGGTAACATCCAAAAGAACACCTTGAATGTGTGTTACCGTATCATTGCCTCCTAACCTTGCAAATAAATGAGAATCCACCCATCTGATTTCACCCTTTTTATTTACTATTCTGTAATGTTGTTTGGCTCTTTCGCTACCTTCTTTAATAATTTTGTTTAATTCTTTTGTAACTTTTCTTTTATCTTCCTCGAAAATAATATCGAGAAGTGTCAAACCTTTCGAATAAAAATCATCCGGTGTATAACCGAATTGTTTTATGTTATCTGTTATGAATTCTACACTTTTTTTCTTATCGGCAACCCATAAAAAACCTATTGCAGGGCTTTGATTAAAAATATATGAAAGTTCTTCATATTTAATATAAGTATCATTTAATGCTTGATTAGTTTCTTTCAGATTTGTAATGTCTTCTTTGGAAGCTATAAAATATAAAATTTCACCTTTTGAATTAAAAATAGGCGTTATTTTTTGTTTGTCTTCATAAAAACTGCCGTTCTTTTTTTTATTAATCAATGTTCCTTTCCAAACATTACCGGTAGTTATTGTATCCCAAAGATTTTTATAAGTTTCTTGATTAATCTTACCGGATTTTAAAATATTGGGTTTTTTGTCAATAACTTCATCTAATTTATAGCCGGTTAATTTAGTAAAAGCCCTATTAACCCATAAAATATTTCCGTTACTATCCGTAATCAAAATACTGTTCGGAGAAAATTCCAAAGCGGCAATCTTTAATTTTAGAATTTCCTTTGTTTCCAAGTTGTCGTTTTCAAGTTCCCGGATTTTTTCTTTCAATAGCTTAACTTCATTTACCGGTTCTATAATTTCTTTCCCCAACAATTTTCCTTTATTTATTTTTAAAAATGATTTTGATTATATAATCGTTTTTTTTACATGTCTTTTTAATAAGTTAAATTTTTTATTTATCTCTATTGATTTGTATTGTTTGAATATTAGAAGAATATCGCCTGAAAAAAATGTTGGTGTAAAAATTCAAAATTAATTCGATTCTTCTATTCGTTTTTGCTTTTTGAACCGCCTTTAACTAACTTTAATGTTCTTAAAAAACGGAGTAAACTCTATGATAAAAGGATTGATAAAAAAAGTTTTCGGAGATAAAAATACTCGGGCTTTAAAAGAATTGTGGCCTATAGTTGATGAGATAAAAGCGGAATACGAAAAAATTAAAAACTATTCGGAAGAACAACTAAAAGAAAAAACCGTAGAATTTAAAACAAAAATATCCAACCAAACCGAAGAAATTCGTAACAAAATTACAGAACTTGAAGAACAATTAAAAAACGATAGTTTTGACGGAGATGTTGAAAAGATTCATAACGATTTGGAATTGTTGAACGAAGAACTTGATGAGAAATACGAACAAATATTAAACGAACTTTTACCGGAAGCATTTGCCGTAGTAAAAGCAACATGTGTAAAACTTTTGGGTAAAACATGGGATGTTGCAGGAACAAAAATTGAATGGAATATGGTGCCTTACGATGTTCAACTACTCGGCGGTATAGTTTTACATCAAGGTAAAATTGCCGAAATGGCTACCGGAGAAGGTAAAACACTTGTGGCAACGTTACCTATTTACTTAAATGCTCTTACCGGAAGAGGTGTGCATCTTGTTACGGTTAATGATTATTTGGCAAAACGCGATAGTGAATGGATGGGAGAAATTTACAAATTTCACGGTCTTACCGTAGGATGTATTTTGAATACAATGGATACAGAACAAAGAAAAGAAATATATCAATGTGATATAACCTACGGAACAAATAACGAATTCGGTTTCGATTACCTTAGAGATAACATGGCAATAGATAAAGAACACCGTGTTCAACGCATACATAACTATGCAATAGTTGATGAAGTGGATTCGGTTTTAATAGACGAAGCCAGAACACCTCTTATTATTTCCGGACCGGTAGATAGCGGAGAACAAAAATTTGATGAAATGAAACCGAAAGTGGAAAGACTTTTTCGCAAACAAGCTTCGTTAGTTGCTTCGTTAGTTCAAGAAGCCGAAAAAATATTAACCGAAGGCGGTAACAAAGAACTTGCCGGAATTGCTTTGTTAAGAGCATACAGAGGTTTTCCCAAAAATAAAAAACTTGCAAAATTGCTTTCCGAACCGGAAAATAAAAAATTATTGCAAGCTACGGAATTGGAATTTTTACGTGAAAAAGAAAAACGTATGCCGGAAATAGATCAGGAACTTTATTATGCGGTCGATGAAAAAAACAATTCAATTAATCTTACCGAAAAAGGTACGGAAGAATTGGCTGTAGGTTCAAACGAAGGGAAGGACTATTTTGTATTGCCGGATTTAGGTACCGAAATTAGCCTTATAGAAAACGATAAATCTTTAAGTAAAGAAGAAATGCTAAAGAAAAAAGATGAAATATATAAAGTATATAGTGAAAAAATGGATCGCATTCATACAATAAACCAACTCCTTAAAGCTTACACATTATTTGAAAAAGATGATGAATACGTTATTACCGAAGAGGGCAAAATTGCAATTGTTGATGAATTTACCGGACGTGTATTACCCGGAAGACGTTACTCCGACGGGCTGCATCAGGCAATTGAAGCTAAAGAAAATGTAAAAGTTGAACGCGACACACAAACATTGGCTACAATCACATTGCAAAATTATTTCAGACTTTACAAAAAACTTGCCGGTATGACCGGTACGGCAGAAACCGAAGAAGGTGAATTTTATGAAATTTACAAACTGGAAGTAGTAGTTATTCCTACAAACAAACCCATTGCCAGAGTTGACGAAGATGATTTGATTTACAGAACCAAAAGAGAAAAATTAAATGCCGTTATAGAAAAAATTAAAGAATTAAAAGAAGAACAAAGACCTGTACTTGTTGGTACTACAAGCGTTGAATTATCCGAAACAATAAGCAGAATGCTTAAACGTCAGGGAATTCCGCATAACGTATTAAATGCAAAACAACATAAAAGCGAAGCCGAAATTGTTGCTTTTGCCGGTCAACCCGGTGCCGTTACAATTGCTACTAATATGGCGGGTCGTGGCACCGATATTAAACTTGGCGAAGGTGTTAGAGAAAAAGGCGGACTTTACATACTTGGTACGGAACGCCACGAATCGAGACGTATTGACAGACAATTAAGAGGTCGTGCCGGCAGACAAGGAGATCCGGGAACTTCCAAATTTTATATATCATTAGAAGATGATTTGATGAGATTATTCAGCGGTGATAAAGTTACAAGAATTATGAGTAAAATTGGTTTTGAAGAAGGTGAAGCACTTACTCATCCAATGATTACAAAATCGGTTGAAAGAGCGCAAAAAAAAGTGGAAGAGAATAACTTTGCTATAAGAAAAAGATTACTTGAATATGATGATGTTATGACCCAACAACGGGAAGTTATTTACGGAAGAAGAAAACGCGCTTTGGAAGGTGAAAGACTAAAAACGGAAATTTTTGACTATGTTGACGAATTTATTGACGAAGTAGTGGAAAAATATTATGACGATGTTAACATCGAAGGTTTGCAAGAAGATTTGATGCAACACCTTCTTATTGAATTTAAAATTGATCCCAAAACTTTTGTTGAAAAAGGAAAAGATACATTAAAAGACGACATACTGAAAGCCGCCAAGGAATTTTACGATAGAAAAGAAGAAATGCTCGGCTCGGAATTGATGGCAAAATTAGAACGCTTTGCCGTACTTAGCGTTATTGACGAAAAATGGAAAAACCACCTCCGCGAAATGGATGACCTTAAAGAAGGAATAGGATTAAGAGCATACGGACAAAAAGACCCGCTGGTTGAATACAAAGCAGAAGCTTTTCATTTATTTGTTGATTTAATTAAAGAAATTCGAAATGACGTAATTTCATTTGCTTTTAAATTTTTCCCTCAAGAACCCGAAGAAGTTCAAAAGAAACAAGCTAAAACACCACGTATTAAAACCGTTAAAATGAGTGCGGAAAATATGGGACTGCAATCCAATCAAAGCGATACGGCTAAAGAAAGCACCAACAGAGGAAAACAACAACCGATTAAAGTTGAAAAAAAAATAGGAAGAAACGACCCTTGCCCTTGCGGAAGCGGGAAAAAATATAAAAATTGTCACGGCAAAATGTAAGTTAGGGCAATTATTATTACGGTGATTATAACTTAAAATATTCGTATTCTTTTGCTTTTAATGAACATTGAAAAATTACGGAGGAATTGTTTTTTAATACAATCTCAATTTTGCAAACTAAATAGTTTGTTAAATTTTTCATAGTTTTTACTAATTGTTCATTATGATAATTGGTTTTTATATTATTTGTTTTTAAAATTCCATTCAAAGCAATGTAACGGTTAGATTTAAAATGGTTTAAATTTTAAAAATTAAAATTATAACAATAAAAATTATTATTAACATTACTTTTTATTGCTAATAAAAGATTAAAAGATTTTGAAAAAAATTAAAAAAATATCAAATATAATTTACCCGAAAATTTTCGGTAAAAACCATATAAAAAAAGAACCGGCAAATCATATTTACAACAATAATTACAATTTAAAAACAAAATTGTTTTTTACTGTTTTATTACTGGTTATAATAAACAGTTGTGGAATATGGACGGATTTCAAAACTTATTTTAATACCTACTACAATGCCGATAAACTCTTTGAAGAAATTGAAAGCAATATAATCAAAAGCAGGAAATCACTTTTTTCTTTCGGAGACGAAAAAGTTACGGGTAATCAAAAAAAACAATTGGAAGAAGTAATAAAAAAAACTTCGGCTATAATGCAATTTCATGCAAAATCGTCTTTCTTTGACGATGCTTTGCTTATGACGGGTAAAAGTTTTTACTATCAACAAAACTATACAAGAGCTTTAAGAAAGTTTGAAGAAGTAATTTCGCTTAAAAAATCCGATTTGCGTTTGGAAGCTCAAATGTGGATTGGCAAAACAAAATTAAAATTACGGAATTTCAATAAAGGTTTGGAAATACTTGAAAAAGCCAAAAAAAATGCCGAAAGAGAAAATGACATTAAAATTCTTACCGAAATTTATCGCATACAAATAGGATATTTACTTGCCGTAGAAAAATATGACGAAGCAATAAAATTAGCCGAAAAGTTTTTGGATACGAATATTGATGATGAACTTAAAGCTAAAATTCAATATGAAATAGGAATGCTCTACAAAAAAAATAATAACTATAAAAAAGCACTTATCGCATTTGAAAATGTTCTAAAATATTCTCCTTCATTCGAAACTGAATTTAACAGTAAATTCGAACTGGCAATTATGGAAAAGGAAAACGGAAACATAAAAAAAAGTTTGGAAATGTTTGATGTATTAAAAAGCAAAGATAAATTTAGCGATAGATGGGGCGATATAGACTTGGAAGTTGGAAAAGTTTATTATAAACAAAAAAAAATAAAAGAAGCCTTAAACCGTTTTACAATTGCAGATACAACCTATCCAAAAACAGAAGCCGGAGGTAACGCTGCATATTATCGCGGTGAAATAATTGAAAACTATTATCACGATTATGATAGCGCAATGGTTTTTTACAATAAAGTAAGTGCATCTTCAGCTAGTTCCGAAATAAAAGATAAAGCCCTAAAAAAATCCAGAATACTAAATAAATATTTAAAACTAACGGAAAACATAAAAGAAACAAACCAACAGATATTATATGCAACAGATGAAGAAGCTTTTATAACCGATTCGCTAGCCTTTATAGATAAAATGAAATCGGATTCATTAAAAAATGCAAAAATTGAAAAAGAAAAAAATAATTTAAGAAGACCAGCAAGAGCACGAAGAAGAATTATTGCATCCAGAAAATATCAAGGTCCGCAACGCCCTAAAATTTCGGTAGATTCGCTTAAATCGTTAAATAGCAAATATAAGTTTGAGCTAGGTAATTTGCTTTTTACGGAATTTGATAATCCGGATTCCGCATTTAAATATTATCAAATGTCTCTGCAAGAGAAAAAAAACAATCCGAATGCCGCTCAAATTTACTATGCCTTAGGAAATTATTATCTTTCAAAAGGCGATAGATCAAAAGCCAAAGAAATGTTTAGATATATATACGATAACTATAAAGATAATCCGATAATGAACGAAGCCGCACGCCAATTGGGTAAGCCGGTTTTCGATTTTGAAAAAGATGAAATAGCCGAAAAATATACCAAAGCCGAAGCTAAATTGGATTCTTCTAATTACAAAGAAGCAATAAAAAGTTTTCTAAAAATTTATCGCGAAAATCCGAAATCCAAATATGCGGCAAAATCTCTTTATACAATCGGTTGGATTTTTGAAAATAAATTGGAAAAACCGGATTCCGCCGCATCGTTTTACGATACTTTAAATTCAAAATATCGTTCTTCGGAATTTGCAAGAGCCGTTGTTGTTAAACTTACAGGTTACAAACAAGAACAAAGAAGATTAAAAGCTATTCAAGATTCCATTAAAAAAGCCGGTGAAATGAATACAACTTCCGTTCAAACGGATTCTACAAATAATAAATTTTCTTCAGTCAAAAACAAAACCGAAGTTGCTCCGAATGATTCCATGAAAATGAAACTAAAAAACAATATCAAAAGAAATTTAAAAAAAATTCCTAAACATATAAGATAACTTAGCAATGACTCCGAAACAATTGCTCAAACTGATTAAACAAGGAGAGGGAATTAATATAGAGTTTAAACAAAAATTTTCCGAATATAAAAAAATTGCCAAAGAAATTATTGCCTTTGCAAATACAAGGGGCGGATATTTAATTTTCGGAATTACCGATAAAGGAAAAATTTACGGAGTTCAAAGCGAAAAAAGTATTGCGGAATTAATAAAAGAAACTCTATCGAATTATTGCGAACCGGTTCCGAAATTTAAACTGAATTATGTGGAATTATTCAATAAAGAAATTGTTGTTTTGCAAGTTAAAGAATCCGAAAATAAACCGCACCGCATTCAAGACTTTAAAAACAAATTGGATTTAAATAACGCACAAGTTTTTATAAGAGTAAAAGATAAAAGTGTTTTAGCTAGCAAAGAGATGATTAAACTAATGCAAGCCGGAACGCAAAAATTGAAATTAAAAAATTATTCGATAGGAAAAAACGAGAAATTTGTTTTTGAATATCTAAAAGAAAATGATTTTATCACATCGAAACAATTGACAAAGTTTGTTAATATTTCTTCAAGAAGAGCTTCGAGAACCTTAATAAATTTAGTACGGGCTAATTTATTGAGTATCCACACAAAGGAAAACGGAGAAAATTATTTTACCGAACTATAAAGTTAAAAAACAATACAAATTCTATATTTTTAAAATTATATTTGTTTAACCCGAATTATGCAATAAAAAAGCACGATAGCTCTAATCTATTGAAATAAAAGCAATTATTCTAATGCAAAGCATTAGCAATGGTTAAATTAAAAAGTTTCTTTAACTTATTGTGTATTAGAGTTTTATAAACAATTTATAAATTCTAATACATAATTTGGGTTTAATCAAAATTATTTAACCGGATACAAATAAACAATTAAATATAAAACTTAGCCTTGCTTGTTTCAAAATAAAATTTTATCAAGCACCATTTTTAAACAACACCTATTTTATTCTATAATTATTTTTAAGTTCCCGTAAAATAAACATACGTGTAAAAACAAACTTTTCTTATTGTAAATGATTATTTTTGTAAAATAATTTTTTAATTAAAATTCAAAGTTTATGAACTCTAATAGCATATCCAAACTCCTCTTTTTTTTTCTTGCAATAACCACCCATCTTGCAATAACCACCCAAATGTTTTCACAAAAAATAAACTTAACGGGAAAAGTTTTTGACAGCCGAACAAAAAAGGGCTTATCGTTTGCTTACATCAGACTTGTAAAAAAAAATACAGGTACATCTGCAAATAAAGAAGGAAATTACAGATTAAACCTTACTCCAAATTATTACAAAATAGTTGCTTCCTATATCGGTTACAATCCCGACACAATTAAAATAAATTTAAAGCAGAATAAAAAATTAAATTTTTACTTAAAGCAAAATACGGAAAAAATTTCCACCTCGCCCATTACAAACAAAAAAAAATTTGTTTATCAAATAATTAAAAATGCAATAGAAACAAAAAGAAAAAACAAGGAAAAAACTAAAACCTACAAATACTCTGCCTACACAAAAGGATTGGTAAAAACCACAGGTTATTTTGATAGGGCTAAAAAAACATTTAAAGAAAGAAACCGCAAATTAAAAATTACCGGAATTATGCAAAACGAAAGCAGAGTATTTTATAAAACACCGGATAAAAAAAAATTATTTATTGTTGGTTACAAGCAAACAAAAAATATTCCTCCGTTTATTAATGCAATAACAAGCGGAATGGAAATTCAAAATTTTTACGAAGAAGAAATAGAATTTATGGGAAGATATATTCCCTCACCAATTTCAAAAAGAGCTTTGAAGTATTATGGTTTTAATCTTATAAGTATAATTGAAACAGGCAATAAAAAAATATTTAAAATAGGTTTTGATGTTGTAAACCCTTCTACCATTGGTCTTTATGGTAATTTGTACATAGAAGACGGTACATATATTTTACGAAAAGCAAATGCATTTTTAAACAGTGCGGCAAATCCGGGGGGATTTTTCGATTATGTAAAAATCTTCCAACGGTTTTCGGCGTTTGATAATATAATTTTACCAGTCGATTATCATCTAATAGCAAAAGGCGATTATCTCGGTTTGGCAAAGTTTGGTTTTGAACTTCATTCGGTTATATATAACTACGAAATTAATAAACCTATTGATGATAATATTTTTAATCGTAAAATATCAACGGTTTTTCCGGATGCCAATAGAAAAGACGAATATTATTGGAAAAATATAGAAGCAATACCAAGCACTGCAGAAGAACTAAATGCGTATGCAAAATTAGATAGCATTGCTAACATGAATAAAACAAATTTGATTTTATTTATCAAAAATAAAATAAAGTTAAACAATAATTTTTCCGTTACGGCTCCGCTGTCAATATATAATTTCAACAAAGTTGAAGGAAGCAACCTTGGTTTGGGGGTGTTTTATTATAATAATAATTCAAAAAGATTAAGTGGTAATGTTAAATTATTTTACGGTTTTGCAGATAAAAAATTAAAAAAGGAACTTAACATAAACTACCTTGCGGGAACTTATAGAACATCCGCAATAAAATTTAATGCTTTTGATAAAATTGCAATACTATTTAAAAATTCCGATAACTATAATAGGTTTACATCAACTTGGTTAAGCTTGTTAACAAAATACGATTTTAGAAATTATTATTATACCAAAGGTTTTACGTTTAACATATCCGGTTATGTTTTACCCTTTTTAAATTTAGGTTTCGGTTTTCTAAATTGTACCGATAGAAGTGCAATTAATAATTCGGATTTTTCTTTTTTTTATGGGAACAAAAAATATACGCAAAATATTCCGGTGTATGATAGCAAGACCACTGCTTTAACATTATCGTTCAAATTGGATTTTAGAGAATTTACGGAAGACGGATTTTTTATAAAAAGAATAACTCCGCCGAATTTTATTTTGTTTAAGGGAAATACTATAATTGCCTCTAAAAAATTATTCAAGAGTGAAAACGATTTTCGAATATATAACTTGGAAGCATACGGCAGAATACACACATTCGGAAGAGCATTATTAAATTTTGATATACAAAACATTTTTTCTAAAGGAGCAGTTCCGTTTCAAAGGATGCAAGCTTTATCCGGAAATATAAACATAGCCGGGAAAAACAATTCTTTTAGAACATTAAGATTAGGTGAAGTTTTCGGAGATAAAGTTACGGCAATATTTTTAACTTATAATTTTAATGATGAATTATTTAAACTATTAAATATTCCTTACTTGAAAAAAAGTAACATACAACTTAAAACGTATTTGAACATTGCATGGTCAGATATATCACAAAAAAGTAGAAGCATTTTGCCGGTTCCATACAAAACATTTAAAAAACCATTTTATGAAATTGGGTTTAGTATAGGGCACATATTATTTCCCGCCACATTGGAATTTACTTGGAAGCTTAATTATAGAGGGCATAATAACTTTGTAGTGGGAATCAATACTTTTGTGTTATAACATTTTTATTTTTTGGGAAGTGAAATAATTATTTCGGTTTTAAAGTTTTCATTCGAAAATAAATCGAATTTACCTTTGCTTAATTCGACAAATTTTTTAACAAAAAGAATTTCATTCGGGATATTTAAAATATCAAAATCTTTATCGTTTAACCGTAGAAGTGCTTTCTTTGAATGTTCATCAATGTCGGAAATAAATTCGAATTTGATAAGTACATTATTATTATAATCGATATAACTTATTTTAAGAATAGATTCCGGTTCTATATTTTTTAATATAAAAAGAAAAATATTTTTAATTATTCCTCTGAGAATTTGTAAATCTATAAAAACTTTTGATATACCGTTGATATTTTTAATTAAGTTTATATTTTTTTCTTTCAATAAATTATTAAAATTAAATTCCGCTTCCAATATGGAATCAAAAAGGGAATTGTATTCGATTAATAATTTATCATTATAACGTTCAAGTTTTAACCAATTAATAAAATTATCAAGCAGGTCATAAGTTTCTTTGGTTCTAAAATCAATTCTGCCAATAAATTCTTCAACTTCCTTGCCGGAAATATTTTCCGTCGGGTCGTTAAGCAGTTCCGTATATCCTAAAATACTAACAAAAGAACCTCGTAAATCGTGGCTGAATTTAGAAAATAATTTATCTTCCGTATTTGGTTTTTTTCTCATATTATTTCGAATATTTATTTCTTAATTTATCAATACCGTTGGAATCGCCCATTATTATTAGTCTGTCATTATTCTTAAGAATTGTATTTCCTTTGGGAATAATTGTTTTGCCGGCTCTTCTGATTGTTGTAACCAAACATCCTTCCGGAATAGTAATGGAACGAAGCGGAGAGTTAATTAAGTCGGCGGTGTTATTATTTTTATCAATTACTAAAGTTAAAAATTGTTCGTCGTATAATAAAGCTTCTCTAAGTTCATTTTCGTTGTTTGCGTTAAACCATTTTAACGCAAAATCATCATCATCAACCCTTCCGGCAATTTTTGCAAGTATTCTTAAATGTTGAGATGGATTGTTTTCCGGACTAACGAGAAAGAAAATTCCGTTAACGATTTTTGTTTCTTCAATTTCGTGTGTTAAAGGATTGAAAACTTTAATTTCTATTCCTTGCTTTGCTCTAACCAATACCATTTCCGGATGATCTATGGTTGGAACTCTGAAATGAGGTAAGGCTACATTATGAGTTACAGGTGTTGCCCCTACTCTTGTACCTTCCATAATGTGTTCAATTATTTCATTTACAGGCAGAGAAATTATATGTGTTAATACATTGGCAACTTTTTTTACTACGTTCTCAAAATCCGTAAAAGAATAAAATTCCAATACTGAACTGCGATGAACGATGTCATCAAAAGGGTCGTCTTTTCTTAGTCCTTTTTCTTTTAATATTCCTCTTAGCTCGGTATCAATTCCATCGTATCTGGCTTTGCCCCATCTTTCGAAAACATGATATATAGCACCGCGGCGCACTACTTTGTTTTTTGCATAATACCAATACCATGCGGCACCAAGTAATAATAACCCTGTTGAAAATAGTATAGGCAAGATACCCATATACCCAATAAGAATAAATGAAGCTATGATACCGAAAAATTGCATCCAAGGATAAAAAGGAGATTTATAACCCGGATCGTAAGAATCGATTTTACTTTCGCGCATAACAATTACGGCAAAACATAAAAAAGCAAAAATTAAAAGCTGAAAAGCACTTGCAAGTTTTGCAATACCTGTCGGGTCAAAAGCGGTTAATAAAAAAATTATAATTGCTACGGTAACAATAATTGAAAGAGTTGGTGTTCCTTTTTTACTAAGCTTGCCGAAAAATTCAGGTAAAATAAAATCTCTGCTCATTGCCAATGGATAGCGCGAAGCACTTAGTGTACCGGCATTTGCAACGGAAAGGAAAGCAAATATGGCTGCTATAGAAAGTATGTAAACCCCAATTTCTCCTAAAAAAACTTCTGCCACGGAAGCTACGGGAGTTAAATTTCCGGCTAATTGTTTTATGGGTAATATACCTACCATAACCATTGTACCCAATGCATAAATTATTATGGAGGTTCCCATAGAAAGTAGTATTCCCAATGGTAAATTTCTTTCGGGATTTTTAATCTCTTCCGAAAGACTTGCTACTTTTGTAACTCCTACATAACTTATATAAACCAAACCTGCCGTACCTATTAAGGTAGAAAATTTAAAATCGAAAATATTTTTAAGTCTGTTGTAATCTAATCTTGTTAAACCACCTGATATAAAAACAATTAAAATAGCTAACAGACCAATTACCAAAAAAATTTGTAGTTTACCTGTTTTTTTTGCACCCCAAATATTAAGCAAGCCCAAAATAATTGCTATTATTATTGCTACCGGAACAATTTGTAAAGCCGGGAAAAACAAAGCTATATAAGCACCCATTCCTATTAACGCAAAAGAAACTTTTAATACTAAAGCAAAATAAGTTCCAACCCCTCCAATTGTTCCTATAAAGGGGCCCATGGTTCTATCAAGAAAATAATAAACACCACCGGCTTTAGGCATTGCCGTGGCTAATTCTATAATGCTGAACATCGAGGGAATTAAAGGTATGGCGGCAATTATATATGCCAATACCAATGTTTCTTTTGCGTGTATTGCCGCTAAGCCGGGTAAAAGGAAAAAACCTGCACTCAGCGTTGTTCCTGTTGCTATTGCATAAACACCGAATAGTCCTATCTCTTTTTTTAATTGAATTTTTTTCTTTTTCATTTTATCGGGCTTTCGGAAAATAATCTAAAATAAATATATTTATTTAAAAATAATACTAAAAGTTGTTCCTACACCTTTTTTACTTTCAACCTGAATTTCGGCATTATTCATATCACAATAATTTTTTACAAGTGCAAGTCCAAGTCCGTTTCCTTCAAACGATCTTGTATAACCTTGCTCTTCTTGAGAAAAAGGATTAAACAATTTTGGAATGTATTCTTCTGCAATCCCAATTCCGGTATCGGAAACCGAAATTTTCAATTTACCTTTGGACGTGTTATTTAACACAAGTTTTATTGTACCTTTTTTAGTGTACTTAAAAGCATTATCAATCAAATTTACAAATATTTGAGATACAGTATAACTGTCAACTATTCTAACCGTTTTATTTGTATTTTTTTCTACTTTAAAAGAAAGGTTTTTATTTTCAGCCGAGACTTTTGCTTCGTTTATAAGAGGTAGAAGAATATCGGAATATATGTCCGTTTTTGTAGGTGAATATTCGTAAGAACCGGCTTGTATTTCCGACATATTTAAAATCAAGTCGATAGTACGTATTAGTCTTTCTCCGGCAGATTTAATTATGCTGAAACTGTTTTTCAATTCATTGGTAATCTTATGGCTTATTTCATTTTCCAAAAGACTTGTAAAACTTAATATGGTATTTATTGGTGAACGAATTTCGTGCGACATTTGTGCTAAAAACTGAGATTTAAGTTTATCCGATTCTTCGGCTTTTAGTTTTGCTTTTAGCAATTCTTCTTCAAAATATTTTCTTTTTATTGCAATGCCTAAAGAATTGGCAGCGGTTTTTAATGCCGCTATTTCTGTTTTAGTCCATGTCCTTTCTTGTCTGCATTCGTCAAAACCTATAAATCCCCAAAATTTTTCAAAAATAAATATTGGTACTATAATTAAGGATATAATATCCGTTTGTTCAAAGTTTCTTTTTTCACTTTTATAGAAATCTTTTACATTACCGAGGTAAACTTTATTTTCTCTAAGTATTTTAAGCATGTTTGTTAAACCGGATTTTTTATAAGAGATATTTTGATTTTTAATTCCCGGATTCAGTTGATATTTTTCCCCGGCTACCCATTTGTATCGCTGGCTAATAAGTAAATCATTGTTTTCATCGTAATGATTTTGGAAAATATAACACCTGCTTACATCTAAGGCTTCGCCAAGTCTTTTTAAAACTTCTTGTATATTTGCTTGCCATTTAAGGGTTTTGAGAAATGTTTCCGTTGAAAAACTTAATGCGGAAAGTATTTTATCTCTTATTTTAAGAGATTCTACCGCATTTACTCTTTTGGTTATATTATCGAATGTTCCGATTAAATATTTGGGGGAAGAATTTGATTGCGTTAATTTAGTAACAGTAAGCGAACCCCAAAAAATAGAACCGTTTTTTTTTACGTATTTTTGCTCATCGTAAAATTGTTCTTTTCCATTGTTCCATATTAGATTGAAATTGCTTTTCATTTTCTTTACGGATTCGGGTTGAAGTAAATCGAAGAAAGACATTTTGCACAATTCTTCTTTTGTATAACCCAACCATTCAGAAAATTTACGGTTTATATCTTTAATTTTGTTTTTGTTATCTATTAGTATTATACCAACACCACTTTTTTCAAAAATCGATTGAAATTTTTCTTCGCTTTCCCGTTTTTCTTTTTCGGCGGATTTTTCTTTTGTTACGTCTTTAAAAATTACTTGAATAGCTTTTTCTTCTTCATGTAAAATTGGAGATGAAAAAGTTTGGAATATTTTGGTTTTGTTTTTAACGCTTATAAATTTTCCTTCATACTGACCGTTTGATTTTCCGGATAAATATATATCTTTTATTCCGGCAGAGATTTTTTCTTTGTAATCTCGGTGTATAAATTCATAAATATTTCTTCCTATTAGTTCATTTTCCGATTTTGCATCCAGCATTTTGATTGCACCGAGATTAGCAAATAAAAGTTTATCTTTTGAATGGACAATTATACCGTTTTGGGAATTGTTGATTAAGTTGCGGTATTTTTTTTCGCTTTCAATTAATTTACTTTGAAGTTCTTTTTGTTCGGTTATATCAGTAGAGCAAGCTTTTATTAAACTTTCGTTATTGCCGTTGCTAATTATTTGTAAAAATTCTCTTACCCATATAATCGTACCGTCGCTTTTTAATTTACGTAGTTCCCAACTTTCAAAACCGGTTTTTGTTTCTAAAAAATTAACCAATCTGTTTTTCAATAATTTTTTATCTTCCGGAAATGAAAGTTCCAAAAAGTTTTTTGTTAACAATTCTTTTTCGGTTAAGCCAAGCAATAATGTGGCATTTTCATTTACATTTTTTATATAGAAATTTTTATCGAGATGAAAAATCATTACTTGATTTATTCTATTAGCTGAATTTTTGTAACGCATTGTAATAAATATCTTTTGTTTTTAACAAATCAACACTTAATATAAAAAATTTGGCATTAAATTATTGGATGAAAAATAATATGATTCGATTCAATGAAAAATTGTAAAATATTTGGAAAACTTATGGGAAAGAGTTAAAGCCGGTTACAATTAGCGGAAAATAATACGGTCAATTAAATTCATAAATGTTTTGAAAAAGAAAACGAGCAATATAATTGGTTTGCTTGTAATAAGATTTATTACAATTTTGTATAAATATTTTGAACTTGAAAAATAATAATTGCTATTGTGCTAAAGTTCTAACAAGCTTTCTTTTGGCAACCGGTAAAATAGTTTCAACAAACGGAAAATCGAGTGTTGTTTCAAAAGAATACACAGCGGGATTTGGTAAATCGGGATATTTTTTTAGTAACATGTTTTTCAAATCATATTTGTATTTTGCTTCGGGAGCTTTGAGGCTAATTAAATCCACTAATTTGGATTTAAGAGTTCTTAACGGATTGTCTTCGGTAGAAAATAAGCTCATTTCGTACCTGTAAATTTTTAATAGTTCGTTTTTTATATCGGAAATAAAGAAATAACCTTCGTTTTTATAAATCGGCATAATTCCAACTTCTTTAAGTTCAATATTATCATCCACAAAATCGAATATGGCTTTCCCTTCGGAAATAGCTTCTTTTATTTCGGGCAAAGCCCAAGTAATAAATTCAAAAACTCGCTGTAAATCGTTTTCGTCATATTCAATCGGTTCAAAAATAGAAGTATCGTCATCGTCAACAAAATCCGCAAAATTGAGATTTAGCACAAATTCTGCATCAAAAAGAGACATTTGTTCTATTAATAATTCCAATTCGTTTCTAATTGAGATTAATTCTCCTAAAGCGGGATACAATTTGTTTTTGTGTAATGCTTCGGAATATTTACTTAAAATAGCTAAAACTTTATATTTACTAAGTTCAACATCTTCTGCGGCTTTAATAAAAGTGTTTAGTGTTAAAGTTTCCATTCAATTCCCTCAATTATAGAATATTAAAGTTTTTCAAAAATCAGACCAAAATTATTCGGGAATATTATCGGAAAAACTAAGAATTTTTTTAGCAGGAAAGTATAATATTAACCAGATGATTATTTCATAAAAATTCATAATTACTTATTGGTAATAAAATTATTATTTTTCAGTTGAATAAAATTTAAAATAAATGAGGTTAATATGGATATAAATGAATTTGAAGTAAAAGAAGGGAAGAAAATACAGTTAAAAAAATATAATCCCGGCTATACGGGTAAAATAAAATCGAAAAAAGAAGCTGTATCAAAACTTGCTAATAACAAAAAAAAAATGGCTGAATTGCAAGATAAATTATATGCTCATGATAAATATAGTGTATTGATTATTTTTCAAGCAATGGATGCAGCCGGAAAAGACAGCGCCATTAAACATGTTATGAGCGGTTTAAATCCGCAGGGGACGCAAGTTTTTAGTTTTAAACAACCTTCAAAAGAGGAACTTGACCACGATTATTTATGGAGAACAACAAAAGCTTTGCCGGAAAGAGGTAGAATTGGAATTTTTAACAGATCTTACTACGAAGAGGTTTTGGTGGTTAAAGTACACAATTTAGTGGAATCCCAAAAAATTCCCGATGAATTGGTTGATAAGAATATTTGGAAAAACAGATATAATCAAATTAGAAATTTTGAAGATCATCTATATAAAAACGGAACGATAATAATTAAATTTTTCTTACATCTTTCTAAAGAAGAACAAAAACGAAGATTTTTAAAACGCTTGGATACACCTTCTAAAAATTGGAAATTTTCAGCCGGTGATCTTAAGGAAAGAAAACTTTGGGATAAATATCAAAAATGTTACGAACAAGCAATTAATGAAACAACAACCAAAAACACTCCATGGTATATTGTTCCCGCCGATAATAAATGGTTTACCAGATTAGTTGTATCCGAAATTATTATTGAAAGATTGAAAAAATTGCGTATCGAATATCCGAAATTAAATAAAGAACAATTGGCTAATTTGAATATGTACAAAGAGCAATTGCTGGCAGATTAGTTTACAGAATAAAAGAGCAGATTAAATTATCTGCTCTTTAATAAAATAAATTTAAAATTTATTTCTTTGTTTGGTTATAACTTAACATTCCTCCTAAGACATTTATTACGTTAAAACCTTTTTCGGCAAGCAATTTTGTTGCAATTCCGGAACGATGACCTGAACGGCAAATTACATATATTTTCCCGTTTTTATATTTCGATAATTTATCTAGATTTTTATCTAAAACTTGAAGAGGAATGTTTATTACTCCGTCAATGTGTCCGAGTGGTCCGGTTAGTTCTTCGGGAGTTCTTACGTCTAGTATTACCAAAGCGGAATCCGTTTGAATTAATTGATGCAGTTCTTTAGCGGTAATGTTTGCTTTTTTTACGGTTGTATTTTGTTCTATCGTTTTTTGTGTTTGGTTTGCTTCGTTCGGTTTTTGCAATTGTTGTTTGCAAGCCAACAATGATAAAATTAACAATAGTATTATTAAAACCGAATTAAAATATTTTTTCATACCAACTCCTCTGGTTTATATTTATTAAGTTATTTTAGTAGTTAAATTAGCAATATTTTCTATAGATGCAAAAATTTTATCTCCTCTATTTACTTTGCCAACTCCGGCTGGAGTTCCAGTAAAAATTAAATCACCTTCTTCAAGTGTCATTTTGGAAGAAATATATTTAACTATTTCTACAGGTGAAAAAATCATATTTTTTAATGACGAAGATTGGCGATTTTCAGTATTTACACTAAGCTCAATTTTT
>Ga0256841_1000876_pt1 | contig 28362 bp, 27 predicted proteins | sample 356308metaG_FD_185971 | JGI IMG/M metagenome (GOLD analysis project Ga0256841, IMG submission 185971) | Hydrothermal vent microbial communities from Mid Atlantic Ridge, Atlantic Ocean - 356-308 | ecosystem: Environmental > Aquatic > Marine > Hydrothermal vents | place: Atlantic Ocean: Mid...
AACGAGCGCGAGGCATTCGGGATACAGACTATTTCAAGCTCAAGATTCGGCAATCATCACTGCCCGATGACCATTCCATGTTTTATGATCTGGCGTATTCTTCACTCACATAACCGGAGAAGAACCATCGCATTTTCTCTTTGCGATGAGAAAAATTCCATGGAGGGAATTTTTCGAGGTTCCCATAAAGAAACCGCCTGCCCCTTGCGGAACAGGCGGTTTTTTGCACCCGGAGAGAGTTATTCGGGTTACAAACTGTGTACCGGCCATACTGGCAGCAGGTCGGAAGACTTGTCCTCTGCATCCTGCCAGTCATTCCTTACGCCGAAAACGCCCACCAGCCGGGAATCGGTTGCCAGTTCCGTGCCGCTCCAGAACAGTTGTTCTTCCAGGTTGGCAAAGCTGTTCTGATAATCATTCAGCGCGGATTTCAGGTTACCAGGCTCGCCCGTCATGCAACCGCTGCCCAGCGCTACGGTCTCTCCAGTCGCTTCCAGGGTCACCTGTTCGGAGCAGCTGGAGTCCTGATAGGAGATTTGAGGCATGCGCCAGTTGCTGTAGCCAAGATAGCGGTTGGTGTTGAGATGATCCAGCCAGGCATTTGCCTCGTACCAGTTCATTCTGCCTTCCTGGGCGCAGATTTCAGAAGCGCTGCGGCCGGTGCTGCCAGGAATCCTGGTTGGGTCGAAGGATTTCCATAGGGGATCACCGGATTGGCACAGGGTCTTGGCCAGGTTTGCGTCCCTTGTCCATTCCAGGGAAAGGGCGGCATCCTTGATCAGATGCGGGCCGCTGAGCAGCAGTTGATGATCCGGGCGCGCGCCCAGGGTTGCATGTACATTGATTTGCACAACCATGAAGATGGCGGCAATGATGATAGAGTTTTTCATGTTTCTACTCCACTGGTAACTTGTAAGGGAGATCAGGGTTTCCCGGGGCACCGGACTGGTGTCAGGAGCCCAGCAGCTTCACATATTGATGGGTAACATTGTTCATGGTGGTCATGATGTTGTCGGTGGTGGCCAGGACGATGACCGGCAGTCCACCCCGTTCGACATCCTTGTAGAACTTGGCCACTACCTTCCAGAGTCGATCCACTTTGGTCAGGTTGGCATTGATCTCGGGGGTGTTTTGCTTGGCTTTGCGCAGTGCAGCATGGGCCTCTTCGAATTCATTGACCGCCTTTTTCAGCTGCTCCACGGTGTTGTGATCGCGGAAACCGGCCTGATAGGCGATGTAGTATTTGGCAATGCGCTGGGTGAGCATGCGCTGACGACCGGAAAGATCGACGATGGCCTCTTTTTTCAGCTTGGACATTTCCTCGAGCCGGGAAACGATATCCTGACTGCCTTCGAGCATGGTTTCGCTGTAATCCAGCACCAGGGAAGCGTTTTCCTTGCTGTATGGCTTTTTGGCAAGGAGAGCCAGTTCATCCTTGGCCATTTCGATATAGACCAGCATGTCCTGCACGCCCTGATTGTCCACGTACTTGCGAATGACCTCGAAGTTGCGGTCGAATTCATTGATGCTGTCCAGCAGTTGTTTGCGCGTCTTGTCGGGACGAATACCCTGGCCATAGAAGAAATACGCCTTGGCAATCTTCTGTGAAAGCATGCGCTGCTTGCCGGCAATGTCGACGAGTTTGGCAAGACTGGGGCTTCCCGCAGCCTGTTCCTTGGCCATGCCGGATCCCGCCAGCATGGTGAGCAACAACAGGGAAAACAGGGGGATGAGTAATTTGTTGAGATGTTTCATGGTTGTATCTCCAGGGTTCAGCTTTGCAAGATTAATTCTTGGCTTGTGCATACAACGAAGTGGCTTTGTCCATGTCTGCCAGAATGTTGTTTGCGGACTTGTTGATCAAAGTAGGGATGACCCGGCCGGACTGTGATTTGCCCATCATTTCGAACCAGGCATAGGATTTCTTTACCCTGGACAGCAGGGCATGGATTTCATCCGTGGTCAGAGGCGAGGCTTCCAGTTTCTGGTGAGCGCTGGAAAATTCCGCCATGGAGGTGGCGAGCTTCTTTTCAAAATCAAGCTGATCGAGTTTCCAGGCCTTGAGCATGTAGAGAGCGGCCATGCGCTGGGAGAGCATGCGCTGGCGTCCCGACAGACCCACGATTTCACCGCGCTGGTTGCCGGAAAGCTCGGTCAGCAGCCGGGTATTCTTTTGACAGGCGGCAAGCAGTTCATCCAGATCCTTTTGCAGCTGCGCGGCCTTGGCCTTGTCCGGGGTGTCCTGCAGGGTTTTTTTCAGCGGCAACCACAGCTTTTTGGTTTCTGCCAGGCTGGCCTGAATCCCGGCCTGGTCAGTGAAGCCTTCCAGATCCGTCAGGATGGAATCGAATTGATTAATGAAATCGGTCAGATCCCTGGCCGGATCACCAAGGTCGAGATGCATGCCGACCAGAGCATAGTCTTTCAGCAGGCGTTGAGTGATCATGCGCTGTTTGCCTGCCTTGTTGATGGCCTCGTCGATGTTCGCGGTGGAAGCCATGAGCATGCCGGACCAACCGCCAATCAGTATTGCCATGCTGGCCAACAGGGGAAGGGCTTTGCTTTGGGAGGGTGTATTTGTCATGAGTGCAATCTGTTTCCTTGGTATCAAATCATTGGGTTGTGGTTTGGGTTGATCCGGCGCCCAGTGGTCAAGGAACTGGTTCGCATAGATCATCAACGAGGCACATTATGAGACCTGTATCCCATAATGATAATGAGGAATGGGTGGCGGAAAATCAGGTATATCAGATACCCGGTTTTTTGGCAGGACATTGAAAATATTGGGTTTTATTTGGATTTTGTCTGGAGCGGGGAAGGCGCGTTTGCTGTTGCCCAAAAGAAAAATCCCTTGCCAGGAATTTTTTTGAGGCTGGTTGTTTTGTTGTCCCGTATCGCCCGGTTACAGCGGATTGATCAAAGCTTCCAGCCAGATGGCAGCTCATGCCCGGCCTTGGCCATGGCCCGGGTTTGCTGGCGGAAGCGCTCCAGCATGTTTCCCCGGGAATAAATGGCCAGCAATTCGGCGTGAATTCCGGTGTTGCCCGGATTTTCCAACATGGCACTTTCCAGCAAGCCCAGCGCCTGGTCGAGCTGGCCGTATTCCAGACATTCCCGGGCTTCGAGCAAAGGGTCTTGCTTCCCGGTTTCTTGCCTGTTGACCGTTTTCTTGACCAGGGGGGTGTTTGTTTCGTTGCCCTTGTGCAACAGGCTGTTGCCTGTATCCGCCAGTGGCGTATTGGGGAACAACCCCGGTTTGAGTCCGTCTGACAGTATGGTTTTCTGGTGTGCCTGCAGCCGGGGTGAGCACAGTTGCAGCAAATGATCGCGCAGGGACAGTCCCTGGTTTCCCAGCGCCAGGAACAGGTCCAGCAGGGCGGTGTAGAGCGCGGTGCTGTTTTCCTGCCGGAGTCGCAGATAGATCAGGCGCGTGTGCGAACGCAGATCCAGGGGGTTTCGGGTAATGTTGTGGCAAAGAAAGGATGCAATGGATTCATCTGAATCTTCACCATCGAGAATCAGCCGCCAGTCCTCCGGGATGAAAAAAAGCGGATGAATGGAAAGCTTCATGCCATGGGGCCGGGCAGTAGAGGTGTCTTGTGGAATCTGTTCAGATGTCATGGTTACGGTGCAGGCAGGCAGGCGGGCGGGCCCGGATGACTCGCCCGGTTTTTGGTATCAGGCAGCCAGTGCCTCGATGAGATCGATCATGAATTCCATTTCTTCTTCGTCCATGGGGTTCCAGGAACGGAAACCCAGGCTATCCAGCAGCTGCTGTCCCTGAACGTCATCGCTCATGGCCTGCAGTTTGCCGGCCAGCTCGTCCTTTCGCTCTGCCAGTGCGGGACCCAGCAACAGGGTGTGGGAGACCACCTGAATATCGCTGTTCACCAGTGGCTTGAGCTGGCTCTTGACCAGATTGGAAAGCCGTTCATAGGCTTCCGTGAGAAAGAAGCCCACATCCGCCTTTTCCTGAATCAGCGCCTTGGCTACCTGGATATAGCTGTCCTGTATCAGAGCCTCCGTATTGTCTCTGTCGAGGTTGGCGGGCTCCAGCAGTATCATGCCCATCATGCTGATGTCCGGGTCATCGGTCTGGGCAATGCGGCATCCGGGCTGCAAGGCTTCGACTTCAGTTACCGGATTGTCGGCATGTACGGCAATGGTGGTTTCATCCGGGTTGTGCGGGCTGGCTACGGCAACGAAACCTTTTTCCCGAACCAGGAAAGATGCGTCAAAAGGATTGGCGTAGATGATATCGATCTGGTCTTCACTGATGGACTGACGCTGTTCATCGAAAGCATCATGGGTTTCGAAATGAATATCGGTTCCCAGTTGCCTTTGCAGCCAGGTGTTGAAAATATGCCAGCCAGCGAGCTGATCGGGCCCGAAGTCGGGACTTACGGTAAATTGATAAGGCATGTTTGGTTCTCCTCAAGTATTCAGCTCATGCTGGCGTAGGTCTGGATGGCTTCTTCCACTTTCTGTCTGGAAGGTTTGCGCCGAACCGAGGTATAGCCGACGACTTGGCCGTTACGCACATTGGGAATGACGGTGGCATATACCCAGTAGTAGCCTCCGTCCTTACGCAGGTTTTTTACGTAACCGTGCCACTTGCGTCCGGCCTTGACCGTGTTCCACAAATCCTCGAAAGCCGCAGCGGGCATGTCCGGATGGCGAAGCAGGGCATGGGGCTGCCCGATGATCTCTGCTTCTTCGTATCCGGACATATCCACAAAGGAACGATTGCAGTGGGTTATCCTGCCTTCGGTGTCCGTCCTTGAAACAATGAGTTTTCCTTCCGGATAGGGTGTTTCCATATCAGTGACCAGCACCTTTCTTTGGGTGCCGTTGTACAAGTCCAGGGTCGTTTCCCGGTACTCGCCTTGTATGTCTGAGGGGTTCATGTCTTGCATGGTTCTCTTCTCCGCCTGTGTTCCTGACTGTGGCCGGTCAGCGACTCAGGTCGTCCAGTTTTATAAGTATATTTACCAGTGTTCCGGACAGGACATGCATTTCGGTCATGTCTTGCGCGCATCCGGCATGGTCCCCGGCGGCATGTTTTTCCAGGGCGCGGGTACTGGCGTGATGGAATTTTTCATGAGGCTCGAACAACTCGTCAAAAATGCTTCTGGCTTCATCACTGATGGCGGAAGCTTCTTCCGGACCCGTGCCATACAACCATTCACCGAGCTTGCAGTGATGCGGATCCGTTCCGGTGAAATTGTTCTTGTCCTCTATGGCCCCCTGTACCTTTTTCAGATACTGAATATGATCATTGAGCCGTTGAAAGAAAAAAGCGTTGTTTACCATGATGCTGCCTGCTTGAGTCGGGTTTTTTCCAAGCCCCTTGGGGCGCGGCCTTACAACAATTTGGCGAGCTGTTCCGCGGCGCGTTTTACATCCAGGAATATCAGCCCCAGTTTTGCGTTGGACTTGGCCATGACGGTGACCACCGCTTCATTTCCGGCATAGACCATGAGTACATAGCCTTCCTTGCCCTTGATCAGCACCTGGTCCAGATCGCCACGACCGAGTTCTGAAGCGGTGCGGTCGCCCAGGGACAGCATGGCTGCGCTCATGGCGCCCACCCGGTCTTCGTCCAGGCCCGCAGGGAGTTGAGAGGCCATCATCAGGCCGTCTGTGGAAATTACGCCGGAGGCTTCGATATCGGCGGAAGTCCCGTTGAGTTCATTGAGTATGGAATTGAGCATTTCTGCACGCATTGTTCTCTCCTGAAATTATTATGAATGTGATTGAATGTCTTGCCTGGTCGGGATTTCGTCTCGGCTGATTGCGCCCGGCGATTCGCCGTAGCGAACCCCCAGACTCCAGACAAGCCGGGTAAAGGACCGGTGATTGAAACAAGGGAGTCCGCCTATGACCAGGGAAAAGCGTTGCTCTCCCACGAACAGAGGCCAGAATCCGATCTGGCTGTTGCCGGCGGCATCCCCCAGGGTCCAGGCGTTGGCCTGATACCCGAGATTCTTGTTCAGCAGGCTGCGGTGGCGCTTGTGCAGCAGCCCGAGACTGGCGCTGAGAGCGGCAAGTTCTTCGGCGGCTTCATGGGGAAAGCCGGAAGATGCCACATAGAAGCCCTGGTCGTCCGCAAGCAGCGCCTTGCCATCGCCGGACAAGGCTGGCAGCAGGAAAGGCAGCACTTCTTCCAGGGGCCCTTCCGGGCAGCTTTGGGCCTTGTCCAGACCCTGGACCAGCGACTGTTCCTGCATGTGATAGAGCAGCGCAGTGGCGTCATCGCCAGACTGTCCGCTCCAGTCTTCCAGGTTGATTTCCCCGAGCAATGGTGATTCGGATTGACGGAAAAGCGATTGCAGCAGCCGCCGGGCAGGATCTTGCTCCGGTGAGGCGCAGCAGTAGAAGGCGCCAGCCGGGGTGGGGGCAAGATGGAGATTTTCCTGAAGTTGCATGTCTCCCATCTCAGGCCTCCAGACATTGATCCAGGGAAAACAGCAGGGATTCCACCAGGATCACCACGTCATGGCGTTGCCGCGCGTCCACCTCAAATATGGGTGTATTGAAATATTTTGCCGGCAGCTCCCGATAATAGTCGTCCAGGGTGGGAGAGTCGGCCTTGTCCATCTGCGTGATACCGATGGCCAGTGCGGTGGTATCGATGAATTTTTCGAATGCGGAAAGAAAAAAATGCAGATCCGTAAACGGCGCCGGGCGCGAGTTGTTGATCAGCAGCACCAGCCCGATGCCGCCCTGGGTCAAAATGTCCCACATGAAGTTGAAACGCTCCTGACCGGGAGTGCCATACAGATGCACGGTTTCTCCGCCATCGAGTTTCAGCACCCCATAGTCCATGGCCACCGTGGTCTGTTCCTTGCGTTCGGCGGTGATGTCCGTTGCCAGTTCGTCCGTTGAAACAGGAGCAATGTCGCTGAGGGAGCGTATGGCCGTGGATTTGCCTGCGCCTACCGGGCCGGTGAAAATGATCTTGTGGTCGTTCATGCCCGATGGTCTCCCTGCTTTTTGTAGAGCGTTTTCAGTAGTCGCCGAAACAGTCCCCGGCGTTGGCGGGGTTGCTGTTTGCTGGTGTTTTCCATGGTATCGGCAGGCGGATGTGTTGCGGCATCCACCAGCAGGCCCGCGGCGGAGGCGGCGGAGAAAAAGGCGAACACGTAACGCTGTGGCAGTGAAAGCCGGTTCAGAATCTCTTTCAGGGACAATGGCGACGCAACCCAGGCTGCGGAAATCCGCGTGGCATGAGGAAACAGCATCAGGCGGGTCAGATTGGGCCAGCGTTTGAGCTGGTAGCGCTGATCCAGGTTGGTGCCTTCCGGCAGCCGGCCCCGGGAGCAGGCCAGGGCCATGCGCCAGATTAAGGCCTCCCAGGAAAAGCATTGCCACTTTTGTGATTCCGATTCATCGGGAAAGGCGGAAAGCTTCTGCCGGCGAGCCGGTTCTCCTGCCATGGGGAGCGCCCCCAAGGAGCGAAGCCTGCTTTTTTCGACATCCGTATGAATGCAACGCTTTTTTGGATCCACAATGAATTGCGCGTCGCAGCAGCTCAGGCGCAGATACTTGTCTTCCCTGGTGGCGCTGAGGACAAGATCGCCAAGGCGGTGCGCAAGAAAACGATGCGGTGAATATTCTATGCTCGCCCGTGCCGCCGGATCGTCCAGATCGACGTCGGCAGCCGAGCCGACAAATGCATGCAGCTCCCGTTCATTCAGACTGGTGGCCGCGTGAGCGGACAATCGCGGCCGGCGCCCCGTCCCTTCCACCCTGGTTGTGGCGTCTTGCGCCCGCTTGGGGGAGTCTTGCCTGGCGGCCGCTGGCTCCGGCTCCGGTTTGCGGGCCTTCAGCAGAGAATCGATGGCAGCCAGAATGTCCTTGGTGCGGAAAGGTTTTTGCAGGGCGACAGCCCCTTGTTGCGCTACGGCGTCCAGCCCCAGAAGAATGGTTGGCCTGCCTGCCGGTTCTCGTGACTGGATTTCTTTCCAGGCGGCTTTGCCCCGGTAATCGTCAACATCGATAATGGTGATGGCATCCGGGTGTTCATCCACCAGTTCCAGGCGCCGGTTTGCCTGGGTGGAAAAAAGGAAAGCCAGGCTTTTCCGTCCCAACCCTTCTATGCCCCTGAGGCAAATCCGCACGGGGGCATCGTTGTCCTGAAAGCCGTCTTGTTCTGCGGTAGTGTTCATCGCCCTCATTCCTGCGCGCAGCGGATGCGGATCTGTACAAGTTCATCGGGATCCCGGGTGAGGATTTCCACGAACTCGGGGTCGAGTCGGGGGCCGGCCAGTTCCTGCATGGTTTCCATGGTTCTTTGCATGGACCAGGCTTCCTTGTAGGAGCGCCGGGTAAGCAGCGCATCGAGTACGTCGGCTACCGCGACAATACGGGCTTCCAGCGGTATCTCTTCCCCCTTGAGTCCGTAGGGATAGCCGCTGCCATCCATGGCTTCATGGTGGTGCAGAATGATGTTTCTGAGCATGTTCGTGTAGTGCAGTTCGTCCTGGTAACCAAAACTTGTGATCATGTGGTCGATGATGTCGCGGCCCTTGAGGGTATGGGTTTTTACCTGTTCGAACTCTTCGTTGGTCAGCCGGTCGGGGCTCAGGAGAATGCTTTCGGGAATGAATACCTTGCCGATATCATGCAGGGGCGCAAACATGACCAGGTGATCGATCCAGCGCGCATCGAGGTCGTGTGCCGCTGCACATTCGGTTGCGATCAGTTTCGAGTATTCCGCCACACGCCGCAGATGGGCCGGGGATTCGGCTTCATTGACATTGTTGAGTTGAAGAATACCGGCCACGGCGGTACGCAGGTTTTCCGTGGTTCTTTTTTCGCTTGCCAGAAGCCGGGCGATAACCCGGGAATAGACGCTCATCTGCTGGATGATCTCGGGGGTGAAGCAGTCTTTCTCGGTGGCAGTAAAAAAGGTATATCCGAGGGTGTGATCGTCCGCGATCAGGGGCAGGGTAAGGCCCGACTGAAACAGGGCAGGCGGATGGCTGCTGTCATCGGCGCCGGCAAAGATGCTCATGTCCTCTACCACCAGGGGGGTTTGGTTCTTGCCCTCCAGTTTGAATGCCTGCGGAATCTTGCCGCTGCTGATGCTCCCGCAGGATGAAGCATACAGTTGCAGGCTTGAGTTTCCCTTGTCCGTGGCGGCCACCCCTATGCAGGAGAGGAAAGGATATTGCTGGCTGATACGCTGGTAGATGGTTTTGAGCTGTTCGCTCAATCCCTGGCCGGGTACGACATCGTTTTGCTCATGAGGTGTTATTGCTGCCATAACAGTCATGTAAATCACTCCGGTATTTACTGTTGTTCTTGTGGTTTGTAGATGATTTGGTTTCTGGCGTGAATTATGTATTCACCGAGCGTCATTGATAATAAGGAACGCAGGGCGTTTTTTCGGGTAGAGGTGATACCCGTAAGGGGTAGAAACCGGGGAAGAAGTGCGCCGTCCAGTCAGCAAGAGCAAAAGCCCTGTGGCGCGCACGGGCTGTTGAAAAACCCGGTTTTTCAACAGCCCGTGAAGGCGAGACAGTCAGAGAGAGGAGAGATAGGCGTTCAGGGACAGTTTCCGATCCTTGATGTTGAGCTTGCGCCGGATGTTTTTCCGGTGCGTGGATATGGTCAGATCCGACAGATTCAGCAATGAGGCGATTTCCTTGGTCTGTTTGCCTTCCTTGATCAGGTTTGCCACCTGGATTTCTACCGGCGTGAGTTTCATTTCCAGAAGCTCATGGTTGTTGATCAGCGATTCGGAAACCTGTTTCAGATTGGCGATGAGCATATCGACGATGCTGCGCTGGTGCTCGTTTAACGTGGTTTTCTGCAGCCGTTCCGCGTAGGGAATGACCAGATTGTTGATGTTGTTGAGGATGGTTTTTTCCGCTTCCTTGCTGTCCTGTTGTTGTTGGGTCATGAGAACGCGCAAGGCGGTCAGGGTTTCCTCGACTTCACGGGTCTTGGCCTCCACCTGTACCTCCAGATCCTTGCGCAGGCGGTACAGTTCCACATGGTTGTTTACCCGTGACAGAAGTTCACCGGCATGAATGGGCTTGACGATATAGTCCACCCCACCTACTTCGAAGGCGCGAATCTTGTGATCCTGCTGTTCGTGACCACTGACGAAGATGACCGGCACATCCTGCAATTCCTCGTTCTTTTTCAGTTCGACGCACAGGTCGAAGCCGTCCATGCCCGGCATTTCGATATCCAGCAGAAAGAGTTCCGGGGGATTCGAGGTGGCAATCTTCAGGGCCTTGTCGCTGTCCTTGGCGGCGCGGACCTGATGGCCATGCTCCGTGAGCAACTTGCCAAGGAGGTGAATCATGTCGGGATTGTCATCGATGATGAGAATGTCGGAAGAAGTCATTGCGGTACTCATAGTTGTTCCCGTAGTTTTTTCAAGGTATCGGTGGCGGCGTCGAAATCGAAGTTTTCCAGGTCGTCCCTGACGTTTTGCAATTCGTCGAACAGTGGATCATCACCAATGAGCTGCATCAGTTTTTCCACTTCGCTGGCGGCGGTTACGTTGTAACTTTCGGTCAGTCTGGTCAGCATGCCCAGTCTTTCTGCCACATCCTCGGGCTGCAGGGGTGCAGGTGCGGGGTTCGGCTGGATGGTTTCGTTGCTGTCCTTGATATGTGCCAGCAGGGTCTGTAGTTCTTCCCTTGCCGGTTGCAGGTGGCTGAGCAGTTGTTCCCGGGGAAGTTCTCCGGCAATGGCCTGTTCCAGTTCGGCCATCTGTGCGGAGAGGGTGGCTGCGCCAATGGTACTGGCCAGTCCTTTCAGCGTATGCGCCAGGCGCCGGGCATCCGCGTAGTTGTCCTGTTCCAGCAGTTCCCTGATCTGATCGATATCCGTTTTGTGACCCCGGCAAAACTTGCGCAGCAGTTGCAGATAGGAATCGCGTCCAATGGCCAGTCTATGCATGGCATTACTGCTGTCCAGACCGGGTATTTCCAGCGCTTCGTCGGCGGGAGCCGTCTTGCTGAAGGGGAGGGCCGGTTTGATTGCGGCAAAACCATGTACCACGGGATTGATGAATTTGTCGATCATCTCCATGAGCTCATGGATATCTATGGGCTTGGAGAGATAGTCGTCCATGCCCGCCTGCATGCATTTTTCCCGAACGCTGGAAGATGAGCTGGCGGTGAGCGCAATGATGGGCAGTTTTACCAGCCCCATATTTTCGCGAATGTGTCTGGTGGCTTCATAGCCGTCCATGATCGGCATCTGTATGTCCATGAGTATCAGGTCGTAGGTCTGACTGGAGAGCTTTTCCAGGGCCTGTTTGCCGTTGACCGCGGTATCGACCACAAGTTCATGTCGCCCCAGAACCTCTGTGGCAAGCTCGCGATTGACCTCGTTGTCCTCGACCAGCAGTACGCGGGTGTTGCGCAACTGGGTGAAACCGCGGCGTTTGCTCATGGGGTGCGCTTCGTCCGTGAAGCCTTCCTTGATCAGTTGAAACTTGAGCTGGAAATGGAATGTGCTGCCGATGCCGGGTTCGCTTTCTACCTGTATCTCACCTCCCATTTTGCTGACCAGCTGGGAAGATATGGTCAGCCCCAGACCGGTGCCGCCAAAGTTGCGGGTGGTACTGCTGTCGGCCTGGGAAAAGGGCCGGAAAATACTTGCCAGCTTGTCACCGTCCATGCCGATGCCGGTATCGCAAACCATGAACTCCAGTACCACATGGTCCGGGCTTCGGGAGATTTCGGTTACCGAGAGCTTGATCATGCCCTGGTTGGTGAACTTTACCGCGTTGCTCGTGAGATTCGTGAGAACCTGCTTGAGACGCAGGGGATCGCCCTTGAGCCAGCCGCGGAATCCCGGCTGATAGTCCAGGTGCAGCTTTACCTGATTGGTGTTGATCAGCTGGCGGGTCATGGAAATGACGGAAGACAACTCCCTGGCAAGGTCGAAGGGTATGGATTCCATCACCAGTTTTCCCGCTTCGATCTTGGAGAAATCCAGGATTTCGTTGATCAGGCTGAGCATGCTTTGCGCGGATTCGCGCACGTTGCACAGATATTTGCGCTGTGTAGGCGAGGGATTGCTTTCCAGACACAGATCGGTGAAACCCAGGATGGCATTCATGGGGGTGCGGATCTCGTGGCTGATGTTGGCCACGAATTCTGATTTGGCGGTATTCGCCGCGAGAGCTTCCCGCTTGGCCTGGCGCAGGGCCTCCAGCTGCATCTTCTTGCGTGTGATATCCCTGGATACCGCGACATATTGCGCGATGTTGCCGTTCTGATCCTTGACCGGAGAAATGGAAGTCTCGATCCAGTAGGGGGTGCCGTTCTTGCGCAGATTGCGGAAAGTGCCTTGCCAGACCTGTCCGGCCGTCAGGGTGTCCCACAGGTGCTTGTAGAAGCCGGCGGTATGCGATCCGGAGGAAAAGATGCGGGGGTTCTGGCCGATCAGTTCCTCACGGCTGTAACCGGTGAGCCTGCCCGTGGCTGGATTGCAATCCACGATATGGGCGTTGATGTCGGTGATGATAATGGGTTCCTGGGAATGAGCGAATACGGTAGCGGCCAGATTTGCGCGCTCCTGTGCGCGTTTCTGTTCGGTAATATCTTCAGCGATGCCGTCGATTGCGTGCAGCGCGCCAGCGTTGTCACGCACTGCCCGGGATGAAATGCGCAAGGTTCGCTCCCCTCCCGACGGATGAATGAAGCGCATTTCAAACTGCATGAAATCAGCCTTTCTTTCCATGCGCAGGGCAATGTATCTTTTGGCTTTTTCCATATCCTGGGGGAGCCAGTTGGCCAGATCCATCCAGCGATGGCCGATAATGTCTTCCTTTTTCAGGCCGAACACATTGGTCACACCGTCAGAAACATAGGTCATTTCACCATCCGCACCGCGGTGGCTGTAAATGATGAATTTTTCTCCCACGTTGTCGATCAGGCGTTGATATTTGGCCTGACTGCTCTGCAATGCCCGGGATGCCTGCACCCTTTCCGTCTCATCTACATGGGTGCCGAAAAGCCACATGGGAGAACCATCCGCCTCCCAGTCCGTAATCCTGCCCCGGGTGTGCACCCAGACCCAGTGTCCCTGTTTGTGGCGCAAGCGCAGATCCACGTCCAGGTTTTCCGTTTCCCCGGCAAAATGCTTCTGAAGTGCTTTCTGCGCCTTTTTCAGATCTTCCGGATGGGCGAGCTGGATGAAGGTGTCTATGCTGATGGGTGAAAGCTCCGCCAGTCGGTATCCCACGATCTCCGCCCAGCGTTCGTTGAATATGACGTAACCGGTTTTTACGTTCCATTTCCATGTGCCGGCGCGGGTGGCGTCGAGGATTTGTTCGAAATGACTGGCGGAGTCTTCTGCCAGCAGCCGCTGGGAATGGAGCTGGCGGTTGCGTTTCACCAGCAGGTGGATCAGGAGGAGGATAATGACGGCGGAGACCAGGGACAGGATTCCGGCGATCCGGTGTTGTTTCCAGATCTCCGCCAGGGTAATGGTGGGCGCCTGATCGTAGGGAGGCAGCTCCAGTGCGCGAATGATCTGTTCCACCTGGTGATAGTCGGCGGGGGGAGAAAAGCCGGCGATATTGGCGCTGATGGCCACGGGATGATCCGCGGAAAGGCTGAACAACTGGTTACGAAGGGTTTCGATCTGTTCCTGGCTCACATGGGGCAAGGCCACCACCGGCCATTGCGGATACAGGCGGGTGGATACCTCATAGGGAAACCCCGGGTGTTGCCTGGGGTTGAGAATCTTCAGTTCATCGGCGAGCCCCTTGCCTTGTAAATGGTGAAAGACGGCTGCAGGCAGAAAACCCACATCTACATTGCCGGCGCGTACCGTGGTAAGGACATTTTGGAAGCTGCCGGTTTCCATGAGATGCGCATCCCGGGGCAATACGATGCCCGCCTGCAGCAGTTCATAGGCCTGGGCCTCGTAGCCACCAAGGTGCTTGGTCCCGGCGACCGCTATCCACTTCCCGCGGATATCTTCCAGTTGCCGGATGTCATCCCTGTTCTTCAGCGTGAAAATGACCCCTCCGCTGCGGTGTATGCTCTGGCCATCCTCGGCCTGGCGAACGATGGTTGCCACCGGATTCCTGATGTTGTATCGCTCGCGCAACAGGATGTAGTGGCCGGGGTTGGTAACGATGAAATCCAGTTCATTGCTCGCCAGTGCATCATCCACATTGTGCAGATTGATGGGTTTGAGACGCAGATCGAAATCGCCGATGTTGTTGTTCAGATAGTCGATGACCGGCTGGCAGCAGGCCCGCATTTCTTCCATGCTAAAATAAGTAAACAGGCCCAGGGTCAGTACCGGCCGTTGCTGGGCATCTTCATAGCGGGCTGCCTGCAGGCTGCCGCCGATGAGCAATATTCCGACGCCAAGCAGCAGCCACCGGCGGATTCTGCGGAAGCGGATGGAACCTGAATTTTGCGACTTTAAAAAACGCACGGTGGCGGTTGTCCTTTCGATTATGCTCTCAGGTTGTCGGCCCGCCCGCACGACCTGATTTGGCAGTTTCCTTGAATATCAAACACAGGGCGCCATTACTGTCTGTGATGACGTACTGTACTGGAAGCTTCGCAAAGCTTTCTCCGCGCTACCGTAAACTGGCGCGCGGAATAATTATTGGGGAACATCCCTGTTCCGGGTACAGCTCCTAACAGGATATTGAAAAAGTCCTTCCATGGACTTTTTCAATCACGGAACCGGAAAATGCGATTTCCCGATTCCTTCATTTTCAATGGCTTGCCGCCACTGAAAATGGCGGCATATCCCTATGCCGCACACAGGCTGTCGAAAAACCACGTTTTTCAACGGTCTGTTTATGACTGAACATGGTATAGAAGCTGTGAACCAGTTCAAAGATGAGAAAATAGGCGCATATTGGGTATGATTAATACCTAACAGAGATGTAGAAAATGTTCCCAGGATGTTTTCTCAACCGGTCCGGAGTACCATACACTTCCCTCCATTATCGAGCGCATGGCATGAACCGGACGAGCCAAATCCTGCTGACCAGTATCCTCCTGTTGTTTTCTCACTTGCTGCCCGCAGTGACAAGCCAGGACAGTGGCATTGAATGGTTTTCCGGCAGTGTCGATGAGGCTTTTGCCCAGGCCAGGCGTCAAAACAGGCCGGTGTTTCTGTACTGGGGCGCGGTCTGGTGTCCGCCCTGCAACCAGCTCAAGGCTACTCTGTTTCGTAACCCGGCCTTCATTGCCAGGACGCGCCTGTTCATTCCCGTGTATTTGGATGGGGATACCGAAGCCGCGCAGAAACGGGGAGAGCAGTTCGGTGTCCTCGGTTACCCTACGCTGATCCTGTTCACGCCGGAAGGAGAGGAAATCACCCGGTTGCCCGGTGGCATGAGCATGGAACGCTATCCGGAAGTGCTGGATCTGGCGCTGGACAGGGTTCAGCCGGTAGCGAAATTGCTGAAACAGATTCTCGATCAGGGTAAAAAGCCCAGTGCCCGGGAACTGCGCTTGCTGGCCGCCTATGCCTGGGATCAGGCTGGCGGCAAGGCCCTGGGAAAGCGCGAGCCCAGCGCGCTGCTGAAAACTCTTGCTGATCTGGTGCCGGAGAATCTATCCCGGGAAAAACTTCGTTTGAATGCCCATTATCTTGCGGCTCTGGCAGATCGGCAGACGCCGCCTGCAGCCGCGGAAAAAGCGGATGCGCGCAAGCGTCTGCAAGCGTTGCTGGCGAGTGCGGACGCCTGGCAGGACAATTTCTCCTTTCTGATCCACGGTGTCGAAACCCTGCTGCCGAGAATCACGGCTCCCGACAGTGTCGAACACAAACAACTCATGCATGCCTGGGAGCAGGCACTTGCCAGCCTCGGGCAGAATCAGAATCTGGATGCGGCGCGCAGGCTGTGGGTATATGCAGGGCGTCTTGGCTGGCTGAAAATGGCCGGCAAGCCCATCCCCGGTGCTCTGAAAGCGGATATTCGCGAAGCGGTGCAAAAAGCGCGGGCCCGGGCAAACCGGGGACATGAAAGAATTGCTGTTGCCTATGCAGCCTATGGCATACTCAAGGACTCCGGACAGTTGCGCTTGGCGGAACAGCTCATCAACGAGGAAATGCAGGCCGGCAGCAACAATCAGTACTGGATGCTGGTTCTGGCGGATCTGGCGGCGGAAGCGGGAGATGAGGATGAAGCATTGAACTGGTATGCCCGGGCCTGGGAAAAAGCCACTGGCGCGGCCACCAGAATTCAATGGGGATCCTATTATATTCGTCAGTTGACAGAAAACAGAGCGGATGACGACCAGCGTATCATGGCGGTAAGCAAGGCCCTGTTTGCTGAGTTGCGGAAACAAAAAACGCCTTTTCACGGTCGTAGCAAAAGAGCCCTGGAGCGGGTCTTCAAGGCTCTCAATGCCTGGGGTCAGGTGTCCAGCCCCGCAGAGCTGATCGAACTCAAGCGGGCGTTCATCAATACTTGCCTGCCTTTTGGCAATGAGGCCATGGCGCGTTGCGAATCCATCATGAAAGCATCCTGAGGCGCTTCCGAAAAAGACCTTCCATGCCCGCATCCCGAAAAAACAGGGATGCCCCTGATACGGAGAAAAAACAGAATGAAAAAATTGATTATCGCCGGGTTCCTTGCCCTGTTTGCCCTGCCCCTGCTGGCGGCGGAAGGCATGAATGTCATTCCCAGCAGCCATGCTGTGGCGACCACCGTGGATCGTCTGGAAAAGATTGTCGGAGCAGCCGGTTTCAAGGTGATTGCCCGGGTCAATCACGGCCAGGCCGCACAAGGCGTGGGGATTGCCCTCAAGCCCGTGGAGCTGCTCATCTTCGGCAAGCCCAGGGCCGGTTCCCGGCTCATGCAGAGTCAGCCAAGCGTCGCCATCGATCTGCCGATGAAGTTCCTGGTCTGGGAAGATGCCAGCGGACAGGTCAATATCGGCTGGAATGACCCGGACTGGATCGCCGCCAGGCACGGTATCGATGATCGCCAGGCGCTTTTGAAAAAGATGAGCGCAGCATTGCGCAAACTCGCTTCCAAAGGCGCCGCTGCCGACTGAATCCGTGGCCGGTCGTCTGCAGGAACTCCTGTCTCGCTGGGACGAGCATCCCCGGGCAGGGGAGCTTGCCGCCGGCCCGTTGGGAGAGGAGCTGCGCCAGGTCTGGCAGGCCAGTGATTTTGTTGCCCAAACCTGCCTGAGAGAGCCTGAGCTGCTTCTGGGCCTGGCCGATGACGGCCTGCTGGATCGGCCTTTGCGAGCCACAGAGCTGGCCGCGCAACTGGAAAAAAGCCTTGCCCGGGTAACGGATGAAAATGATCTGCTGCGCGCCCTGCGCGGGTTCCGCAGGCGTCAGATGGTGCGCATCATCTGGCGGGACATCTGCCACAAGGCGTCTCTGGAAGAGACCCTGGAAGATCTGTCCGAACTCGCTGATCAGAGTATACGCCAGTCTCTGATGCTCTTGGATGCTTGGGCCCAGGCCCGCCATGGTGTGCCGCGCGATGCCCAGGGCGAGCCCCAATGTCTGGTTGTACTGGGCATGGGCAAGCTGGGCGCCAGGGAATTGAATTTGTCCTCGGATATCGACCTGATATTCACCTTTCCCGCCCATGGCCAGACGGATGGCCGCCGTCCTTTGAGCAACGAGCAGTTTTTCACCCGTCTGGGAAGAAGCCTGATCAATGCCCTGGGCAGGCAGACCGAAGACGGCTTCGTGTTCCGCGTGGACATGCGCCTGCGTCCTTTTGGCGAGGCAGGCCCTCTGGCCCTGAGTTTTTCTGCCATGGAGACCTACTACTTTTCCCAGGCCCGGGAATGGGAGCGCTATGCCATGATCAAGGCCAGACCGGTTACCGGAGAGACAGCGTACCGCGAGCAGCTCCTGGGCATCCTGCGGCCTTTCGTCTATCGCCGCTATATCGATTTTGGCGCCATCGATGCCATCCGTGACATGAAGCGCCGGATTCAGGCGGAAATGCACAAGCGTGGCATGGACGCCAACATCAAGCTGGGGCGCGGCGGCATCCGCGAAATCGAATTCATCGGTCAGGCTTTCCAGCTGGTGCATGGTGGCCGGGACCGGGAGCTGCAGCTGCGCCCCATCATGGCGGTATTGAAGCTCCTGGCCGACAAGTCGCTACTGGGAGAGACCGAGGTGCAGGAGCTGTCCTGCGCCTACCGTTTTCTGCGCCTCACGGAGAATCGTCTCCAGGCGTGGAAGGATGCACAGACGCATCTGCTTCCCGTCGATGAGGAAGGACGTCTGCGACTGGCGCGGAGCATGAAGTTTGCCTCCTGGGAGGCATTCAGCAAGGTACTGGAAGCGCATCGAGGGCGGGTGGAGCGCTATTTCCTGCAAGTCTTTGCGGATACGGACAGCGAGCGCCACCCCCTGGAAAAGGCCTGGGAGGTGGAAGACCAGGAGCATGCCCGGGAACTGTTGCGCGATGCCGGCTTCGCCGATCCAGCCGCTGTACTGGAACGCATGCAGGCGTTCGCTAACAGTCATGCCTGCCGGGTATTGTCGCAAGGGGCGCGGCACAAACTGGATCGTCTCATGCCCCGGCTCATGGAACATGCTGGCCGGGTGCAAAATCCCGACCAGACCCTGGAGCGCCTGCTGGAACTGTTGCAGGCCATCGTGCAGCGTACCGCTTACATGGATCTGTTGCTGGAGAATCCCCAGGTGCTGGAGCAGCTGGTGCGTCTGGGCAGTGAAAGTCGCTGGGTGGTCGGCCAGCTGGTGCGCTATCCCGTGCTTCTGGACGAACTGCTGGACCCGCGGCACTTGTATGCACCCTTGCGCCGGGAAGAGCTGAAGAACGAACTGACGGCCCTGCTGTCACGTATCGCCGCGGATGATCTGGAGCAGCAGATGGAGCGTCTGCGCCAGTTTGCCGCGGGCAATCGCTTGCGTACCGCGGCAGCGGACATCACCGGTTCCATCGAACTCATGGTGGTGAGCGATTATCTTACGGAAATTGCCGAAGTGGTTCTGGAGGAAGTACTGGAACTTGCCTGGCGTCACCTGGTCGGGCGTCACGGGCTTCCCGGCGAGGTGGATGGGCGCGGGTTTGCGATACTGGCCTATGGCAAGCTCGGAGGCCGGGAGCTGGGTTATGGTTCGGATCTGGATCTGGTGTTCCTGCATGCGGACTACTCCATGAATGCGCTCACGGATGGGCAGCGACCCGTGGCCAATGACGTGTTCTATGCCCGGCTCGCTCAGCGCATCGTGCATTTGCTCAATACCCGTACACCTTCCGGTGTACTCTATGAAACCGACATGCGCTTGCGTCCCAATGGCGAATCCGGCCTGCTGGTCAGCTCGCTGGCGGGCTTCGAAAAGTATCAGCGCAGCAGCGCCTGGACCTGGGAACATCAGGCGCTGGTGCGCGCCCGTAGCGTGGCGGGGGATGAACGCCTGGCGGCGCGGGTCAGCGCGGTACGGGATCAGGTTCTGCGCCGGGAGCGCGATCCGCGCCGGCTCGCGCAGGAGGTGGCCGGGATGCGGGAGAAAATGCGCGCCAGTCTGGATCGCAGCCGGGATGGCGTATTCGACATCAAGCAGGGCCGGGGAGGTATCACTGATATCGAGTTTATGGTTCAATATGCGGTTCTGAGGTGGGCGCGGGAATACCCGGCGTTGACCGCCTGGACCGACAATATCCGATTGCTGGAAACCCTTGCCGATGTCGGGGTGATGGATCCGTCCCGGGGAGAGTCCCTGGTTCTTGCCTATCAGCGTTTTCGAGACAGCTACCATCATCTGACCCTGCAGGAACAGCCTGGTTTGCTGGAAGCAGAGGCGCTGAAAGCGGAACGCAAGCAGGTGACCATGGTCTGGGAGCAATTTTTCGGGGGCTGATTTCTCTCCGCGCCCGGTGAACAATGACTGGAGACTGAAGCGATGCACACAATGGCAGATCGAGATGGCCTGATCTGGATGGATGGTGAGATGATTCCCTGGCGGGACGCCCGGGTGCATGTACTCACCCATACCCTGCACTATGGCATGGGGGTTTTCGAGGGTGTGCGCGCCTATCATACCGACCGGGGGCCGGCCATATTTCGGCTGCAGGATCATACCAACCGCTTGTTCCAGTCCGCCCACATTCTGGGCATGAAGATTCCTTTCGACAGGGAAACCCTCAATCAGGCGCAGATCGCCGCAGTGCGCGACAATGGCCTTGATTCCGCCTATCTGCGGCCGATGTGTTTCTACGGCTCGGAAGGCATGGGGCTGCGCGCCGACAATCTTCGGGTGCATGCCATGGTGGCCGCCTGGGAATGGGGCGCCTATCTGGGTGAAGAAGCCATGGAGAAAGGCATTCGCATCCGTGTTTCCAGCTTCACCCGCCACCATGTGAATATCACCATGTGCCGGGCCAAGGCCAATGGCAATTACATCAATTCCATGCTCGCCCTGCAGGAAGCCCTGGACAACGGCTATGACGAGGCGCTGTTGCTGGACAGCCAGGGCTTTGTCATGGAAGGTTCCGGAGAAAACATCTTCATCGTGCGCGATGGCGTGCTGTACACGCCGGACCTGACCTCTGCCCTGGATGGCATTACCCGCCGCACCATCATGCAGCTGGCGGAAGAAGCGGATATCCGGGTGGTGGAAAAGCGCATTACCCGGGATGAGGTGTATATCGCCGACGAGGCCTTCTTTACCGGCTCGGCGGCGGAAGTCACGCCCATCCGGGAAGTGGACAACCGGGTCATAGGCAGCGGCAGCCGCGGCCCGGTCACGGAACATCTGCAAAAGAAATACTTCGATGTGGTGCATGGCCGCTCGCCCGTGCATCATGGTTGGCTGACATACATTGACGAGGGGAAATGACCATGGCTCAAGCCGCGAGAAAGCAGGAATACATTGTCCGGGTGACCCGGGAGCAACTGCCCCTGAGCTGCCCCCTGGCGGAAGACAGTCTGTGGAACATGCATCCGCGGGTCTACCTCCCCATAGAGAAGACCGGCGAAGCCGTGTGTCCCTATTGCAGCACTCACTACATTCTCCAGGATTGAAATCGATTCTGATCGTCGGGCCATCCTGGGTTGGTGACATGGTCATGGCCCAGAGCCTGTTTCGGGTGCTGAAGCAAAAACACCCTGATACCGCCATCGATGTATTGGCCCCGGGCTGGAGTCTGCCCTTGCTGGAACGCATGCCCGAGGTGCGCGCCGGTCTGGAAATGCCCCTGGGACATGGTCGCTTCGCCCTGAAACAGCGTTGGCGGCTGGGGCGTTCCCTGCGTGGCCGCTACGAGCAGGCCATCCTCCTGCCCAATTCCTGGAAATCCGCGCTGGTTCCCTGGGCGGCTAAAATTCCCCGGCGCACCGGATGGAAAGGGGAAATGCGCTATGGGCTGCTCAATGACATGCGCCATCTGGACAAATCCCTGCTCACGATGACGGTGCAACGCTTCGTCGCTCTGGCGCAAGACCCTCCGCTGTCGGCCGTTCCTGCGGTTCCCGCCCCGGCGTTGATGGTGAAAGAGCAGGACGTGAACCAGGCGCTTGTGCAACTGGCGCTGGAAAAGCCCGCAGGGGGAGAGCTCCTCGCTCTTTGTCCCGGCGCCGAGTTTGGTGAAGCGAAGCGTTGGCCGGAAAGGAAATATGCGGATCTGGCGTGGAGACATCTGCAACAGGGTGGCATGGTCTGGCTTTTCGGCTCGGATAAAGATCGCGCGGTATGCGACAATATCACGCAAATGGCTGGCGAGAACTGTATCAACCTGGCCGGGCGCACCACGCTGGCGCAGGCGGTGGATCTGCTGTCCCTGGCGGATGCGGTGGTGAGCAATGATTCCGGGCTGATGCATGTGGCCGCGGCTCTGGAGCGTCCCCTGGTGGCCATCTATGGTTCTTCCGATCCGGGCTTTACGCCGCCCCTGAGTCAACGGCATGAAATCGTCAGCCTGGGTCTGGAATGCAGTCCCTGCTTCCGGCGTACATGCCCTCTGGGACATTTGCGTTGCCTGCGGGACATCGATGTGGAAGCGGTGCAGGATGCGTTGGCGCGCGTCGGCAATCATCAATGACAGGAATCTCGTGAACGACAAATCTGAAAATGTTGTCTGGCATCATGCCACGGTCACCCGTGAACGGCGTCAGCAACTGAATGGCCATCGCAGCTTCGTGCTCTGGTTTACCGGGCTTTCCGGTTCCGGCAAGTCCACCTTGGCGCATGCGGTGGAAGAGCGTCTGCACCAGTTGAATTGCCGAACCTTTGTTTTCGATGGAGACAATGTCCGTCACGGCCTGTGCAGTGACCTGGGTTTTGGAGAAGCGGACCGGCGCGAGAATATCCGCCGGATTGGTGAAATGACCAAGCTGTTCGTGGAAGCCGGGGTCATTGCCATGACCGCATTCATCTCTCCTTTTCGCGCGGAACGGCAAATGGTGAGATCCCTGTTTGCCCCCGGCGAGTTCATAGAGGTGTATTGCGATTGCAGCCTGGAGACCTGTGAGCAGCGGGACGTGAAGGGACTGTATGCCAAGGCGCGCGCGGGGCTGATTCCCAATTACACTGGCATTTCTTCTCCCTACGAGGAACCCCTGTCAGCCGAAATCCGTATCAAGACCGACCGCCAGAGTCTGGAAGACAGCGTCGATCTGGTGCTGGACTATCTCAGGGAAAGGCAGCTTGTCGGGTAAAGCCGTGCGCGTGCTGGTGGTAAAGACATCCTCCCTGGGGGATCTGATACATACTTTTCCCGCGCTTACGGACGCGCGGCGAGCCTTGCCCGGAATCGAGTTCGACTGGCTGGTGGAGGAAGCGTTTGTCGAAGTGCCCGGCTGGCATCCTGCCGTGAAGGAGGTTTTGTCTCTTGGCCTGCGCCGCTGGCGCAAGGACTGGCGCAAGACATGGAAAAACGGGGAACTGGGAAAATTCAGAAAATCCCTGAAAGCGCGTTCCTATGATTTGATCATCGATGCCCAGGGCTTGCTCAAAAGCGCCCTGCCGGCCCGTTGGGCCCGGGGCAGGCTGGCGGGATATGATCGCCATTGTGTTCGCGAACCCCTGGCCAGCTTGTTTTATGCGCGGAAATACCGCGTATCCCGGGAACTGCACGCGGTAGAAAGGATACGCCGACTGTTTGCCCTGGCCCTGGATTATCCGCTGCCGGAGGCTGCTCCCGAGTTTGGCCTGGCAAGCGCAGACCCGGCCAGGCGCGAGGAACTGGTGTTTCTGCACAGCACCACCTGGGCGAGCAAGCACTGGCCTGTCTCCTACTGGGTGCAGCTGACGCAAATGGCCGCTACAGCCGGTTTCCCGGTGGCTTTCCCCTGGCATGGGCCAGAGGAAAGACTGCGTGCGGAAAAGATTCTGGAGCAGGCGGATCATGGCGTGTTGCTGCCGCGCATGGGCCTGACCGGGATAAAGCAGCGTCTGCAACAGGCGGCTGGCGTGGTGGGCGTGGACACCGGGCTGGCTCATCTCGCGGCTGCCCTGGATACTCCGGCGGTTACCCTCTACGGTGCTACCGAAGCCGGCCTCACCGGGGCGCTGGGGCGTCATCAAAAGAATCTTTCCGCCGACTGGCCTTGCTCGCCCTGTCTGCAAAGGGATTGCAGTTACCAGGAGCCAGCTCCGGTGCGTCCCGCCTGTTATCAGACACTCCCCCCCGAGATGGTCTGGAGCGTCCTGCAACAACAGATGGAAGCATCGTGAAACTGGCTTTCGTGCTATTCAAGTATTTCCCCTATGGTGGTCTGCAGCGGGACATGTTGCAGATCGCCAGGGAATGTCAGGCGCGCGGTCACGAGCTGCATATCTTCACCCTGAACTGGGAAGGCGCCCGCCCCCAGGGGATGCAGATTCATGAGTTGCAGGTAAAGCGCTGGTCCAACCATCGGCGTTATCACGCCTTCTGTGAAAAACTGCCGGTACTGTATCGTAAGCACGGTATAGACAGAGTCGTTGGCTTCAACAAGATGCCGGGTCTGGATTTCTATTATGCGGCAGATCCCTGCCTGAAAGACAAGCTGATGCGCGAACGCAGCCTGTTGACACGCCGCCTGCCACGTTATCGACACTTCCTGCGCTATGAAAAGGCCGTTTTCGGTAAAGAAAGCAAAACCCGTATTTTGCTTATTTCACCCAGGCAGCATCACATCTACCAGAAGCATTACAGAACGCCGGACAGTCGTTTGTACATGTTGCCGCCGGGCATAGACAGAAGCCGCATGGCCGGTGCCGATGCGCAAGAGCTGCGTCACAGCCTGCGCCAGGAATTTGGTCTGGCCGATGATGAAAAGCTGATTCTGTGCATCGGCTCCGGTTTTCGCACCAAGGGTCTGGATCGCTCCCTGAAGGCGCTGGCGGCGCTGCCTGCCCGGCTGCGGAACAAGACCCGCCTCATTGCCATTGGCAGTGACAATGGTGATCCTTTCGTGCGCCTGGCATCCCGCCTGGGCGTGGGGGAGCGTTTTCTCGTGCTCCATGGGCGGGATGATATCCCGCGTTTCCTGCAGGGTGGGGATTTGTTGCTGCATCCGGCATACAATGAAAATTCCGGAATGGTGATTCTGGAGGCGATCATTGCCGGCCTGCCCCCGCTGGTTACCAGCGTGTGCGGATATGCGTATTACGCCCGAGAGGCGAATGCGGGCAAGGTGCTGCCGGAGCCTTTCGAACAACAGCAGCTGAACACCATGCTGGCGGAGATGCTGGAATCGCCACAGGCGCGGCAATGGCGGGAAAACGGCATTGCCTTTGGACAGACCCATGATTTGTACAGCATGACCACCCATGCGGCAGACCTGATACTGGATACATGATCTGGCTTTCCGAATCATTTCGAAAACATCTGGGCGCGTCATGGCAAAGCGTGGAAGACGCCATGCAGGTGCAAGGTGAGATCTACCGCAATCCGGCGGGAGCGAATCGCCGCACCCTGCGTTTCGAGCAGGACGGGCGGGGCTATTTTCTTAAACTGCACTGGGGTGTGGGCTGGGGGGAGATCTTCAAGAACCTGGTCAGCATGCGATTGCCGGTCATTGGCGCCGCCAATGAATGGCGCGCGATCCGGCGTCTTGAAGCCCTGGGCGTGGAAACCATGCATCTGGAGGCCTGTGGAGAGGAAGGCTGGAACCCGGCGCGGCGCAGATCCTTTGTTGTAACCCGGGAGCTGGAAAATACCGTCAGCCTGGAAGATTATTGCGCCCTGTGGAAACAGATGCCGCCAGATCCCCGGCGCAAACGGATACTCATTGGGCGCATTGCCCGGATGATCCGGGTGATGCATGCTGCGGGCCTCAATCACCGGGATCTGTATATCTGCCATTTTCTGCTGCGCCAGCCCTGGGACGGCAGTGAAGAAGACCTGCATTTGTATCTCATCGATCTGCACCGGGTTCAGCAGCATCGGAAATTGCCGCGGCGCTGGCGGGTAAAGGATCTGGGCAGCCTGTATTTCTCGGCCATGGATATCGGTCTGGGCGAGAGAGACTTGCTGCGTTTTCTGCGCCAGTATCATGATTTGCCCTTGCGTCAGGTTCTTGAACAACAGGGCGATTTCCTGCGCGCCGTGGAAAGGCGCGCCCTGGCCTTGCAAGCAAAGGGGATACCTGAAGATGAGTGAGTTTGTCGCGGACGGATGGGCCGAGTTGTTTGCCCACAACGGCCTGCGCCGGTTTGCCGATTTCTGGGAGGCGGATTTTGCATGGTTCGAGCCGCCCAACTACCGCCGGGGAGGCTGGAGTGGCGCATCGCGGGTGGTGTTGCAGACCCCCGGAGGGGATGAGCAGGTGGTGTTTGTCAAGCGCCAGGAAAATCATAGCCGCAAGACCTGGCGCAATCCTTTTTCCGGCGAGCCCACCTTCCGCAGCGAAGCACGCAACCTGCGTTTTCTCAATGATCGCGACATCGCCGCGCCGCAACTGGTCTACTATGCCGAACACAGGTCGGACAAGGGCTGGCAGGTGGTGCTGGCCACCCGGGAACTGACGGGATACCTGCCTCTGGACGAGTTGCTGGAAAACTGGCGGCGGGACGGCTGGCACAAGCATCGCGCGGCAAGACGGCGGCTGATCCCGGAGGTGGCGGATCTGATGCGCCGTTTGCATGGCTGTCGCCAGGCGCACAATGCCCTGCATGCCAAGCATATCTTCGTTCATCCGGAAAAATGCCGCGCCTGTCTCATCGATCTGGAAAAGATGCGCCCACGCCTCACCCGCCGCCAGGCCATGTTGCGCGATCTGGACAGCAGCAACCGGCATACTTTTCATCTCAGCCGCACGGACCGGTTGCGTTTCCTTCTGCACTACTTGCAGAAGGAAGGGTTCGATGCATCCGCCCGGCAACTCTGGCGTGAACTGGCGCAAATGGAACGGCGCAAGCAGAGGAAGCGCAAGGCATGAAGCAACTCCTGGCGGTACTGTTGTTTTTGCCCGGCCTGGTACAGGGAAGCGAGGCTCTGGAGGTCGCCCGGGATATCTACTTCGTCAATCATTTTTTCGCCGTGGACAATATTCGTTACGGGGACAAGCAACACCCCATGCAATTGCTCAACCGTCCGGCCCAGGGCAAGGCGCGCCATCTCAAGCTGGAGCGCCATTTGAACAACCGCTATGACAAGGGTGATATCCGGGCCCGGGATCTGGTGATTTTCCGCTCCGGCAGTCTGCGCAGTACCGGCATTCTTGTCGATATCTACAAGGATGAGCATCGTCCCCTGAGTTTTGCCATCTGGCTGCCGGCCCTGCGCAAGATTCGCCGCCATGCCGAGCCGGATCAGGCGGATGTCTGGGGTGGCAGTGTGTTCACCTATGGTGATATCTACCTGCGCAAACCCTCGGACGAGCGCCACGAGCTGCTTGGTGAGGTCACATTTACGGATTGCCTGGGCAGTATCGAAGGCGCGACCGCACCCGTCCCGGCGCCATGGTGTGATGTCAAGGGCAGGCAGCTGTTGAAACTGCGCAGTTATCCGCGCAAGGCCGGATGGTGGTACGACTGGCGGGATCAGTATGTGGACCCGGTGAGTCGCGCGGACTATCGATCCGAGTATTTCAGGGACGGAAAGAAGATCAAGATTATCGACAAAGCCTGGAAAAGCATGGGGCTGACCGATCCCCGTGGCCAGTTCTGGCTTTACTGGTATGGCAAGGATCTGCGTACGGGTTCACAGGGAATGGCCTGGATAGCGGAGGATAGCGTTCTTTGGAATCAGTCAGTTAGCGCTGGCCTGTGGAGTCTGGCTACCCTGCGCAGGCTGAGTCGTTGACCCTCCGTGGATGGTATTTCTCCTACCTATTGTTTGCCAAAACCTTCCTTATTTTCATTTCAGGGTTTTCCGCCAATAATGTGCGCCATGAACCACGTCACATTTTACGGAAGAAGTACAATGATCCGAAAAACAGTTTTTTCCCTCGTTCTGGTATCTCTGGCGGGCATGAGCCTGGTGAGCACGGCGCAGGCCGGTGCAATTCCCAAACGCACCCATGACAGCACCCTGGTGGGCGCCAAGGTTGGCAGCATCCCCCCAACATCCAGTGTTGAAGACCTTGAAAAGGAGCTGAAGCGTTCTTTTGTTGGCACCTACGCCATTTATGGCACCCTGCCGGAGGAGTACAAGGTTACCCTGCAGGCCTCCGTGAAGGATGGTGGCAATATTCAGGATTTTCGTAACGAAGTCATTCGCATGCGTTTGCATCGCCATTGACAGGCAGGGGGTGCATGCCTGCACCACAGATCGCCATTTTCGGTGATTGCAAGTCATCGAAAATGGCAATGATGTGATTTTCCGCCGAAGCGTTTTTACGGGGCGCATAACGGTATCGAGACGCAGGCCGGCAGACCACCGTCTGGACGATTTTTCAGGAACAGCTGCCAGCCTTCAGTTGGCACAACTGCTGTGCGACAGCCAGTCCCAGTCCGCTGCCGCCGGTGCTGAGGTTGCGGGACGGTTCCAGGCGGTAAAAGGGTTGGCAGACCTTGTCCAGTTGATGGCCAGCTATGCCAGGACTATCGCCCAGCAGATTGTTCAGTACGGGTTTCAGAATGGCCGGGGGAACGCAAATCCGGCATTGGCCTGTGACCTGAACATCGACTCGCTCCCCCGCATCAGTCTTGCCAGCGCCAGGCTGCGGGCAATGAGGATGTCCATTTCCTCTAGCCCGAATATTGCACCGGATAGCATGACAGGTACAAACTGTATCCAGCATACTCGTCACGCAACAGGCTGTAATTCATGGTAAAAAACCCACATTTTGCGCGTTCTGGTGCAATATTCGGGCTAGGAGTCTGTCGGATTTGACCGATCGAAGCAAAAATCACTGGGGGCGAATTAAATCAGTTTATCGAATGAGGCGAATAGTCAGTCTATTTAACGAATTCGATAAGCTGAGTTAATCGCCCTCCAGGGATTTGCAGCCGATCAGCGTTAAATCC
>Ga0256841_1000877_pt1 | contig 28357 bp, 26 predicted proteins | sample 356308metaG_FD_185971 | JGI IMG/M metagenome (GOLD analysis project Ga0256841, IMG submission 185971) | Hydrothermal vent microbial communities from Mid Atlantic Ridge, Atlantic Ocean - 356-308 | ecosystem: Environmental > Aquatic > Marine > Hydrothermal vents | place: Atlantic Ocean: Mid...
CGGAGCCGGTGAAGACGATCTGCCCGCCGTATTCCCCGGCTCCGGGACCGATATCCACGATATGATCGGCAGCCAGGATCGTCTCCTTGTCGTGCTCAACGACGATAACACTGTTGCCCTTGTCCCGAAGGTTTTGGAGAGTGCGGATAAGCTTGAGGGTATCACGCTCGTGTAAGCCGATGCTGGGCTCGTCCAGGACATACATCACCCCCGTCAAGCCGCTGCCGATCTGGCTGGCGATACGGATACGCTGGGCTTCGCCCCCGCTGATGGTCCGTGCGTCCCGGCTGAGGCTCAGATAGCCCAGTCCCACATCATAGAGGAAAAAGAGCCGCTCCTTGATCTCCTTGAGGATCGAGGCGGCAATGAGACGCTGCTGCTCGCTCAGATGAGAAAAGTTGGCCTCATCGGCGAAGTAGGCGTAGCTCTCCTCGATGGGCATGTCGATGATATCGGCGATGTTTTTCCCCTCGATTTTGACCGCCAGAGAGCGGGGGCGCAGACGGTGCCCCCGGCACTGGTCGCAGACCTTTTCGGTCATATAGTCGGCCAGATCCTTTTCGTCCTTGAACATCTCGTGGGCGAACTTGACCACCCCGGGCCACTCCCGCTTGAGGCGGTGACGTTTCCAGGTGAAGCTCACCGGCTCGCTGCCTACGCCGTAGAGGACCTGCTTACGCTGATGCTCCTCCATCTCCTCCCAGGGAAGATCGGTAGGGATGCCATGCTGTTCGCAGAAGGCGGCGAGAAACTTGGAGTAGTAGCTCTTGTTGAATCCGTGCATGATCCGTACCGCTCCCTCACTGATAGAGCGCGACGAATCGATTATTTTGCTCAGATCCAGGGTATAGCGGATGCCCAGACCGTCGCAGGCGGGGCAGGCGCCCTTGGGAGAGTTGAAGGAGAAGCTCACCGGCTCCAGAGGTTCGAAGCTCAGTTTACAATCGAAACAAGCCAGATGTTCGGAGTAATGAAACTCTTTGCGCTCGAGTCCCACCTCCTCGTGGTTGAGCACCTCAATCTCCACTTCGCCGTAACTCTCCTTGAGGGCCTTTTCGATATCCTGGCCGATCCGCTCTTTGGAGCCCTCTTTGACGACGACCCGGTCGATGACGACTTTGATGGTGTGTTTTTTTGTCTTGGCCAATTCGATCTCGTCGTCGAGGCGCACCATCACCCCGTCGATCATCGCCCTCACAAAGCCCTTGTGACGCAGGGATTCGATCAGATCGGTGAAGGTGCCTTTCTTCTCCTTGACCAGGGGCGCCATGATCACCAGCTTAGCCCCCTCGGGCAGACGCAGCACTTCGGTGATGATATCACTGGCGTTCATACTGGAGATCGGCTTGCCGCATTGATGACAATGCTGGACCCCAATGCGGGCGAAGAGCAGCCGCAGGTAGTCGTAGATCTCGGTAATGGTACCCACCGTCGATCGAGGGTTTTTTGAGGTCGTCTTCTGGTCGATGGCGATGGCGGGAGTGAGGCCTTCGATCTTGTCCACATCGGGCTTGCCCACCCGTCCCAGGAACTGCCGGGCGTAGGAGCTCAGGGACTCGATGTAGCGCCGCTGTCCCTCGGCATAGAGGGTACTGAAAGCCAGAGTCGATTTGCCGCTACCGCTGATACCGGTGATGACCACCATTTTGTTCTTGGGGATCTGGACGTCGATGTTTTTGAGATTATGCTCTCGGGCACCCCGCACGTCGATTAGGTCGTGTTTTTGACTCACAAAGTTCCTTCGGAGTAAAAATTTTTAAGGAGATATTTTACCATTGATTGGCAAACAGGGTACAGACCCTGCACTTCATTCCGTGTCGTGCTTAGGAAGAAAAGAACATCTTGTAGATCATGATCGCCAGAATGATCGTATACATCCCGACAATGAAGTTTTTGTGCCGGCGGTTATCCACATGCTCCTTGAGCCAGATACCGATCCAGACGCCCAGCAGGGAGCCCACCCCGACGATACTTCCGTGATAGAGATCGATCTGGCCGTGAGCCAGCCGTCCCAGGAAGCCGGCGACGGAAGAGAAGACGACGAAAAAGAGTCCGGCACTGACGGCCTTTTTGACCGGGTAGTGCAGCAGACCCGAAAGCACGGGAATCAGGATGATCGCCCCGCCTACGCCGATGCTGATAGCCACGACTCCGATCCCCGTACCGATGGCGAAGAGCAACCACTTGGGAAGGGTACGGCAGAGGCTCTCGTCTTCGTGGACTTTGGCGGTAAACATCCGGTAGAGGGCGAAAAGCACGAAGGCGATAAAGACAAACTGCAACACCCGATCGGGAACGTAAGGAGTCAGATAGCCGCTGAGATACCCTCCGGCGAAGCCCCCCAGGCCGACGAAGATCCCCTCCCCCAGGATGAGGGTCCCTTTGCGCCAGTTGAGGAAAGAACCGTAGAGGGAGCTGAAGACCATCTGCATGATGGAGATTCCCACGGCGTGCTTCATTCCGAATCCCAGAAGCAGAAGCACCGGCACCAGCACAGTCCCGCCCCCGATTCCGAAAAAGCCCGAAAGTGCTCCGATGCCGACCCCGATCAAAGCCAGGAGAATTTCCATGATGTTTCCTTCTGAAAATTGGGGGATTATATCATCTCTTTTTGATTGGATATAATCAATGCATCATAGATAGCGGAAAGGAAGCAGACGGATGAAATTGGCCGTAAGTTGGGTGGCGGGATGCGGCATACTACTGGCCGGATACCACGCCACGATCTCGCCCCTAGACTCCAAGATCGCAAAACGAATGCGCAGCGGTCACTCCTACCGCGACAGCTGTCCCGTCCCGCTCAAAGATCTACGATATCTTCGGATGAGCTACCGGGGGTTCGACGGAAAAGACCATATGGGAGAGATGATCGTCCACCGCTCCGTCGCCAAAGAGGTGACGCGGATCTTCGGCGAACTCTACCGCCTGAAATATCCCATCCGAAAAATGCGCCTAGTCAGCGACTACGGCGGCAGCGACTGGAAATCCATCGAAGCCGACAACACCAGCGCCTTCAACTGCCGGCCCGCCACCGGCAGCAAGAAATGGTCCCGCCATGCCTTCGGCAAGGCCATCGACCTCAATCCCCTGGAAAACCCCTACGTGTCACGATCGGGGCGCATCGCCCACAAAGCTTCCCTGAAGTTTCGGGAGCGCAAGCGGAAAGACCCTTTCAAAGCCGAATACCGTGCCCTCCTGCTCCCCGGAGATGCGGCAGTCAGCGCCTTCAAAAAGCGAGGATGGCGCTGGGGCGGCGACTGGCACGGCATCAAAGACTATCAGCATTTCGACAAGCGTTAAGCCTTAACGCCCCCTCTCCGCAAGGTCTCGGACTCTTTTTGCCGCGCTTTGCAGGCGAGTGCAGCTGACCTTTCCCTCCTTGACCAAAGTGACGATCATTTGCACCAGCCTGGCGGGAGAGACGATCTTTTTGGGATCGAGCTGATTCCCAAAGAGCAACAGATCGTCCCCGGCATTCAAGGCAAGACGAATCGTCTCTTCGAGAGAGTAGTGTCTGGCGATAGCACCCATCTGGAGGTCATCGGTGATGACGACGCCCCGATAGCCCAGCTTTTGACGCAGCAGGCCCTTCACCGTCCGTGCCGAGAGTGAGGCGGGATATCGGGAATCGAGACGCCGGTTGAAAAGATGCGCGACCATCACGCTGTCGGCTCGGCCGGAAGCGATGAGATGCCGGTAAGGCTCCAACTCCTCCGGACGCCACTGCATGGTCACGTCGACGAAGCCCTTGTGGGTATCCCCGGTACTGGAACCGTGACCGGGAAAATGCTTCAGTGCCGTCAAAATGCCGTGGCGATGCATCATGTCGATGAAGATCGAGGCGTATCGCACCACCGTCGCGGGATCCTTACCGTATGAGCGCCCCCAGCCGACGATGACTCGGTTACGGGGATTGAGCGCCAGATCGACCACGGGAGCCAGATTGTAGTTGATACCGGCAGCGGCCAGCTCCGCACCCATACGATCATAGAGTCTTGTCGCAGAGTCTCTTCCCTGCTTCGCCACCACTGCGGGTCGGGGATAGTCTCCCCGAAAACCTTGACGCTTCCCCAGTCTCTGGACAACGCCTCCCTCCTGATCCACGGCGATTAGCAGCCGACCTTCCGGTGCACAGGCTCGGAGCTCCCGAGTCAGCCGCTTGAGCTGCTTCGGACTCCGAATGTTTTTGGCGAGACCCTTCCGACTGGGATGCCGGTCAAAAAGAATGACTCCCCCCAGGCCATACCGGCGGATCGCCCGGCAGATAGGACTGCCCGGAGGCGCCTCGGTTCCGACGAAACCCACCATCAATACTCCTCCAGCCAAACGCTCCAGAGATAGGGCATGGAGAAACAAGGGAAGAACCAGGAGAGGGAGCCCAAGGCTCAGGGCTTTTTTCATCGGAGCTCCTTGTCGAAATTTTTGGAGGACAAATCACGCTCCTCTCGTCCCATCTTCAGCCCGGTTTTCGAGTAGTATCTCCTGTCGCGGCACTGCCAGTTCCAGTCGCGACTCCTCTACGATCTTCAAGATCCTTTTGAGTACATCCTGCTTGACCCGCAGCCACTCTTCCCAATTGACGGAGATGGAGAAGGCATAGACGAGGATATTCATGGAATAATCACCGATCTCGTCGAGATAGACCAGCAGAGTCCGGCGTACGCCGTATTTGTCCTCCAGGTTAAAGAGCCCGTTCTCGTAGGTTCGATGCATATGTTTCAGATAGCGGAGCTTGTTTTTGTTGACAATATCGGGATGGCTGTGAAGCATCTCGTAGATCTCATAGACGACCCGATCGATCTCTTCGGTATCAGTCGAGAGCTTCAGACGCAGATGAAATTTGATCCGCCGCCCCACCATCCGACGGCTCCAGTTGCGCACGTAGCTGTTGGCCAGCAGGCTGTTGGGTACGGTGACCAAAGCGTTGTCGAAGGTCCGGATCTTCGTCGAGGTCAACCCCATCTCCGTAACGAAACCTTCGACTTCGCCCGTTTGGATCCAGTCCCCCTGCCTAAAGGCATCCTCACTCACCAGACGAATCGAATCGAAAAAGTTCGTCAGCGTATCCTTGGCGCTAAGACCGATAATAGCACCGCCGATTCCCAGCGAAGTAATCAACGCCGTCAGATCGACCCCCAGATGAGAGAGAAGCAGTACAACGAAAAGAAAAGCGATAAAGACCCGGGTAATGTTAAGAAAAAGACTGAAGAGCTCGGCCCTTGCCGCCCGCTGTTTGGCGATCTTGGCCGAGAGGATCATATAGAGCAGAAACTTCGTGATCTCGTAAATCCACCAGAAAAAGAAAAGCCAATAGAGAGCAAAGAAGAGCGTATCGAGCCACTCTGTGACAAAGAAAATCTCCACCGCCTTTTTGAAGAAAAAGAGGGTCAGCAGCAGACGAAGGGGGCGAAGCAGCTTATCCAATCGCTTGAAAAGCAGCCGATAGAGAATCTCTCTTCTATGTCGATAGAAGTAACCTTTGAGCCATCGAAGCAAGGGGCGGCGCATCAGCCAATTGACCGACACTCCCAGCAGCACAAAAGCCAGAGCGATGAGAATCCGGCCCGGCGTCGCATGCAGATAGGCTGCATATTGAAGGATACTTTCCGGTACCCAATTGTCCACAATCTTGATCAAATGCTCCATAAGTAGCATTGTAACTAAAGAATGTTCTTTCCTCCTCATTACCAAATAAGAAAAAAGAAACTTTTAGTTTCCACTATCCAAATAAAGGTTTTTTCAACCCATTCTCCGTATAATGGAATCGCAATTCGTCGCTCAAAAGCGTCGGATCTGACACCAAACCCACTCAAGGAGTTCACATGATCGGCAAAAAGACCCTTCTGAACCTCGGCAAAGCGGCTGCAGCTGCTTCCATTCTCTTCACGGGCACCGCTTTCGGCGCTCAGTTCATTACCATCGGTACCGGCGGCGTCACCGGAACCTACTATCCCACCGGCGGTGCCATCTGTCGGATGATGAACAAAAACAAGAAGCAGACCGGTATCCGCTGCTCCGTCGAATCCACCGGCGGGTCTGTCTACAACGTCAATACCATCAAAGCCGGCGAACTGGACTTTGGAATCGCCCAGTCCGATACCGTCTATCAGGCCTATCACGGTGAAGGAAAGTTCAAAGACAAGCCCATCAAAGAGCTCCGCAGTGTCATGGCGATCTATCCCGAGCTCCTGGCCCTGGTCGTCCGCAAAGACGCCGGAATCAAAAAGATTACCGACATCAAAGGCAAGCGGATCAACATTGACGTCCCCGGCTCCGGTACCCGGATGACCGCCGAGATCGTCATGGACGCCTTCGGCATCAAAAAGAGCGACCTGGCCAAGGTCGAGGAGCTCAAGTCCACCGAGGGACCCACGATGCTCAAGGACAACAAGATCGACGGCTACTTCGGCGTCTTCGGACACCCTACTGCCAATATCAAAGATGCGGCCAACTCCGTCGATATCGATCTGGTCCCCATCGAAGGCAAGCCCATCGACGAGCTGGTGAAGAAATACCCCTATTATGCCAAGGGCGTCATCTCCGGCACCTTCTACAAGGGCGTCAAGCATGACACCCCCAGCATCGGGGTCAAGGCCGTCCTGGTCACCAGCGAGAAGATCCCCGAAAAGGTGGTCTACGCCCTGACCAAGACGATCCTCGATAACTTCGATGCCTTCAAGAAACTGCATCCTGCCTACAAGACCATCACCAAGGAGTCTCTCCTCGACGGTCTCTCTATTCCCCAGCATCCCGGTGCCGTCAAAGCCTTCAAAGAGGCCGGCATTCTCAAGTAAACTCCTCTCCCTTTGGGGAGAATTTATCCTATAGCCGACAAGAGCGAAAGAAAATCTTCCGTTGTTGTCGACTCTAAAAATTTGCAAAAATGAAAAGGGAGAAGGAAGCATGGCTGCCAAACCGATTGAAGTCACCGAAGATCAACTCCACTCCGACGAAGAGTTGATAGAGAAACTCGAAGGACAACGGGTCTTCCGCCCCCGCAGTTGGGAAGACTGGCTCGTCGCCATCATCGCCTTCGCCTGGTCTCTCTATCAACTCTATGTCGTCATCGTCCCGGTCAACAGCGTCTTCGTCCGGGCAACCCACCTGGCCTTCGCACTGGTGCTCGCCTATCTGATGTATCCAATGTTCCAAAACAAAAAACTCCGTCAGACCATTCCCTGGTGGGATTTTCTTCTTGCCGTGATTGCCGCTGTGGGAGCCCTCTATATCTTCTGGAACTACGACGCTCTCAACGCCCGCAGCGGCGACTGGAACCAGCTCGATATCGTCATGGGAGTTATTAGCATCATCCTACTCATCGAGGGATCCCGCCGGGTCCTGGGCCTGGCGCTGGGGGTCATCGCTATCATCTTCCTGGTCTACGATCACTGGGGACAGTATATGCCCGATCTCATCGCCCACAAGGGAGCGAGCCTCAACAAGATCATCGGACAGATGTACCTGACCACCGAGGGAATCTTCGGCGTGCCTCTGGGAGTCTCCGCCAGCTACGTCTTTCTCTTTGTCCTCTTTGGCGCTTTGCTTGAGCGTGCCGGAGCTGGAGCTTACTTCATCAACCTCGCCTATGCTCTTCTGGGCAAATACGATGGCGGGCCCGCCAAAGCCTCCGTCGCCGCTTCGGGAATGATGGGGATCATCTCCGGCTCCTCTATCGCCAATACCGTCACCACCGGAACCTTCACCATCCCCCTGATGAAGAAGCTCGGCTTCCCGCCCCACAAAGCCGCCTCCGTCGAAGTGGCTGCCTCCACCAACGGTCAGCTCATGCCTCCCATCATGGGTGCGGCAGCCTTCATCATCGCCGAGTTTCTGGGACTGAGCTACACCGACGTCATCATCACTGCAGCGATCCCCGCCTTCGTCAGCTACTTCGCTCTCTTTTACATTGTCCATCTAGAAGCCAAGAAGCTGGGCATCAGAGGAGAAGATCCCTCCCGCCTCCCCCGGGCCTGGCAGATCTTCAAGTCGGGGATCCACTACATTATCCCCATCTTCTTTCTGATGTACACCCTGATCATCCTGCGCCAGTCCCCCCAGATGGCCGCCTATAACGCCATCCTCTTCATGTTGCTAATTATGGTCACCCAGCATCCCATCCGTGCGATGATCAACAAGGAGCCCCTCACCAAAGAGATCTGGACCCGAGGCTTTGTCGAGATCTGGCAGGGGATGGTCGCCGGAGCCAAAAATATGGTACCTATCGCCGTTGCTACCGGTCTGGCGGGGATCGTCGTCGGCTCCGTCACCCTCACCGGCGTGGGTCTAATCCTCGCTGAGGTAATCGATACCCTGGCCAACGGCAACATCATCCTGGTCCTGCTCTTTACCGCCATCACCTCTCTGATCCTCGGGATGGGTCTGCCTACCACCGCCAACTACATCGTCATGGCCTCTCTCACCGCACCGGTAATCATGGGCCTGGCGGGGGATCTGGGCTTCCTGATCCCCGCCATCGCCGCGCACCTCTTCGTCTTCTACTTCGGGATTCTTGCCGACGACACCCCGCCCGTAGGCATGGCTGCCTATGCCGCAGCAGGCATCGCCAAGGCCGATCCTATCAAGACGGGCCTTCAGGGGTTTGCCTACGACATCCGCACGGCGATTTTGCCCTTTATGTTCTTCTTCAACACTAAGCTCCTACTGATCGAAACCGTCGATGCCGCCGATCCCAACAACCCCGCCGGATGGGTCTGGATCACCAATCCCCTGGAGATTGCCATGATTTTCATCACCGCCGTGGCCGGGATGTTTGCCTTCTCTTCGGCGACCCAGGGCTACTTCCTGACCAAGGTCAACCTCCTGGAGCGGCTGATCTTCCTCGTCATCGTCCCCTTCATGTTCATCCCCAACATGATGGCCAGCTGGCTGGGCTACGGCAGTATCTATATCTCCTACGCTATCGGCATCGCCCTCTATGCGGGACTTTACTATCTGCAGAAGATGAAGATCGCCCGAGACGGAGGGCGCTGGACCCGTAAAGGGATAATGGCCTAAGAGTTTCCCTGCTTCATCTCTCCCCGGACCGATCCGGCTTGCGTTCCTTGGCTTCACTTTGAAATGGTATGATTCTTCCAAGCAAAGAGGAGTGCCAATGACCTGGACCATCGACAAAGCCTTCGATTTCTGTTACGGCCATCGGGTATGGTCGCAAAACCTCCAAAAAGAATTTGCTCTGGATGAGTGCTTGATGTGCCGCCATCTTCACGGGCATCAGGGTCGGATCAAGATCTTCCTCTCCTCCGAGGAGCTGGACCGGGGGATGGTGACCGACTTCAAACACCTCAACTGGTTCAAGGAGTGGCTCGACGCGACCCTGGATCACAAATTCATCCTCGATCGCAATGATCCGCTATTTTTCGATCTGATGAGCCACTATTGTGACGGGAATGGTTCGATGGATGAAGGGAAATTTTTTCGTCACAAAGAGGGCCACTGGACCCCTCGGTTGGAGCTGCTGACAGATACTCCGGATGCTCTGATAGAAAAGTACGAGGGAATGGTCGTCGTGGATTTTGTCCCTACCAGTGAACGGCTGACGGCCTGGATCCTTGAGATCGTCCGGGAGCGGATGGCTCCCTTGGGAGTCTGGGTCGATGTCGTGGAGTTCTGGGAGACTCCCAAGTCCCACTGCCGCGTTTCTCTCTAAATCCCCTCCTTTACCCACTATCCGTCTAAGGCTTGAGCCCGGACAAGCCACCCTGAGGGTGCTTATGGTAAAATCCCGGAAATCTCTTCATGAAGGAATACAAATGGATATCAGCAAAATCGGACACGGCGAAAACCCCGATGCGGTCAAAGCGATCATCGAGGTCCCCTACGGCTCCAACGTTAAATACGAGCTGGACAAAGAATCCGGTGCCATCGAAGTGGACCGGGTGATGTACTCGGCGATGTTCTACCCCGCCAACTACGGCTTCGTCGCCAACACACTCAGCGACGACGGAGACCCGGCGGATATTCTGGTGATCAGCGAATATGCCCTCTATCCCGGATGCTTTATCAAGTGCCGCCTCATCGGCGTGCTCATGATGGAGGACGAGAGCGGCATCGACGAGAAGCTTATCGCCGTTCCCGCCGACAAAATCGACCCCACCTACAAAAAGATTCAGGATATCGACGACCTGCCCGAGCATACCCTGGCGAAGATCAAGAACTTCTTCGAAACCTACAAGATGCTCGAACCCAACAAATGGGTCAAGGTCACCGGCTTCGAAGGCAAAAAGAAAGCCACCGAAATCCTCCAGGCCGCCATCGACAACTACAAAAAGTAATCCTTCTTTCTTTTTCCGAAGAGGGAGTCTCTCGGGTTGAGCCCCACTCCTTATCCCCTCCTCATCCGATGATACTCTGACGACTCGAACAAAAAAGACCGACAACGGTTGTGGAACGTCATTGGATCAAACTCCAAAAAGATCTTGGGAAAAAGCTTAAAGGAGTGGAGGTATCGCAATACCTCCGAGTATGAAGTCTTAGTTTTACTTGGAAGGAGCTTCAGGAGCCTCGGGTGCCTCGGGAAGAGCCTCTTGGGCCTGGTGCATCGGCTCCTGCGTCACCTTCTGCATACTCTCGTTGACCTCTTGTGCTTCCGGGGACGCAGACTCCTCCGACGGGGTATTTGCAGATGCGCCCCCCCCTTCGCCTTTGGGTCTCTCTGGCCTCTTCGTCTCCTCGGAGGCCGGGGTCGCCGCCTCTGTCTCTTCCTGGACTCTAGAGACCGCCGGAGAATCTTTCATCGTCTCCCCGGCACTCTCCTTTGAAACCCCGGGAGCTTTAACGGCAGGCTCCGGAGCAGAAACGGGAGCAGCCGTTTTGACGTTGACTCCATAGTCAAAAACCAGTATTTTGCCCTTCTTGGCCGTATTGAGGGTCAATGCGGTAAAGGCCAGGAGGAAAAGCAGAAAGATCACTCTCATAGGGGTCTTTCGAATCAAAACGCTCATCAGTTTGATCAAAACGAGAACCGCCGCACCGTAGACCAGATAGACCCCCTGGACCTTGTGGGCTTCAAAAAGGCTCTTCGCATCTTGCGTCAGAGCCGACTTGGCATGTTCGGCATCGACGCTTCCGGTCAGATAGGCCGCGAAGAGAATCAATGCCAGCAAAATCATCAACACGAAACTGAAAACTCCGAGGGTTCGCTTCTTCACCACCAAATTGACGAGTTCCATCAGGATAATGACGATGGGCAGGGCCACCGCCAGATGGACGATACAAGGGTGGGCTTCGAAGGGAATATGCACCGGCAGGGGAAATTGGGGAATCGTTAGCGCTGGCAGAGTCATCTGAGCTCCTTTAAGTGAATCGTGAATATCGGGTCATTATAACCAAGGAGGATTAAAAGGGTTTGACTACGACAAAAATGACGATGCCGATCATCAGCAGCGTTGGAACTTCATTGTAAAAGCGATAGAACTTGCCGGGCTTGTAATGAGGATTTTCGATCAGTTTTCTCCGGTGATATTCCAGCGTGAAATGATAGGCGATCAGCACGGCGACAAAGAGGAGTTTGGCGTGCATCCAGGGCATCCTGAGGAGCACGGGATTGAGCCAGAGCATCGTCGCCCCCGAGAGGATCGTCGCCCACATCGCCGGGACCCCGATATATTTGTAAAGTTTATACTCCTGAATCTTGACCACTTCGACGAAGCCGGGGTTGTCGGCATGCTCTGCATGATAGACGTAGAGTCGAGGCTGATAGAAAAGCATCGCCATCCAGCTGACAAAACTCATGACGTGAAACGCTAGTATCCAGGAATAATATTCCATTTCACTTCCTTACGCTTTAATAGTCGGAACGATCCCAAACGACCAATTCCTTATGATCTTTATAATATCCTATCTGGGCACGTTTTATCCTAAGGAAGTCTCCCTCTTTCGGCCGGCGGGCCCGCTTTTTGAAGTGAATGGCAATCGCCGTGCCGTCGACGAGGATCTTTCCCCGGTGGTATCGGCCGTGAATCTCCCGCACGAGATGGTAAAGCCAACGATCCTCCTCCATCATCCGGGGATCAAAGGCGGGAAGAAACGACATGAGATCTTGCTTCCCTCCTGAGCGATCGACCTCCAGATCGATAATCTCAGGCATTCCGGCATAGTGTTTGAATCCGTAAACCGTCAGATCGTAGCTCCGCCCCTCCTCCAGTCCCTGAGCCGCTCCGTAAAGTAGGATCGACGCCCCTCGCGGACCCGCTTGCAGGATACCGTGTCGTCCCCAGCGGGCGACCAGCGTCACTCCCTTCAAATGCACGGGGCTCTTGAGACCCTGACGCTTCAAAAGCTCGGAGATCGTCACGACGGGAATCGGCTTGCGTACATCCTTCTTCTTCACCCGAATCGAGGGTTTCCGGCCGGAGACCCGCTCAAGTGTGGCATAGATCGGCAGATGATCCGAATAGCCTCGCCCAAGATGCTTACCGTGGCGATAGGCCCAACGCTTGATTTCCCCATGGGATCCGAAGAGATAGCGGGGACGATAGACCTCGAAGCTTCCGGGCCGATACTCCCATCCTTCGCCGTCGGCCAGAGAAGGAGGGATCAGTATCGCATCGATGGCCTCCTTGTCGCCGTAAAAGTTGTGGCTCCAGCGCTGTGTGCTCTCCAGCTCCATCCAGAGATTGAGATGACGCACTCCTTTGCCCTGCCCAAGCGTGGCAAGTCGAATCAGTCTTCCCTGATTATCTATCGTCTTGAGTATCTGGTTGATCCCCGTTATTCCTCCGGTGTCGTTGTGTCGACGGTCGATCACCCGATACTCCCGGTAGTCGCTGTTGAAATCCCCCAGCAGCAGATACTCCGTGCCGGCAGGCAAGCGCTCCAGCCTTCGGCGCAAGGCCTTGGCATAACGGACCCGTTCACTCTCAGGTCCCCGTTTGGAGCGCCAATGATTGACGAAGAGTCTCAAGGACGGCTCCGTGGCAAGCGTGATCTCCAGGATGCGTCGCTCACGCCCGTAGCGCGTCACGGAGATCTCCCGTTTTTTCACGATTTTTATCCGGGAGAGCAGCGCCACATGTACCGGCCTGCCCACCCCCGTCGTGATGGCCCGGTACCGGTAGGGGCAGCCGACCCGGCCCAGCGTCTGCTGAAGCCGTGCCAGAATCCCGTCGTTCTCCACCTCTTGCAGGGCGATGACGTCGGCATCAAGATCGCAGATTACCTCCGAGAGATTCAGAAGCTTTTTGCGAAGCATCGCTTCACTCCAGCCGTGATGTCCCGGGATATACTCCTCATACTCCGTCCCCTGGGCCCGGGTATCGAAAAGATTTTCCACATTCCAGCTGGCGATTTTGACGGAGGAGGGATCACCCCCCCATAGACGCAGCGTCAGAAGAAGTAAAAAAAGCGGAGGGAAAAAGCGTTTCATCAATCGAGGAGGGCCCGGGAAAAATTATACCCCATAGAGTCGGTGAAAAAGCGCCATCCCTGCCATCGTCGCCGCGAGACAGAGAAGCAGATTGAGCCCCATATTCAGCAAAGCCTTCAGATAGAGCCCCTCCTGCAGGATTAAAAGTGTTTCGAGAGAGAAGGTCGAGAAGGTCGTCAGCGCACCCAGCATTCCCGTCACCAGCAGCGCCTTTTGCCAAGGGGCAATGGTCTGTTCGAAATAACTGAAAAGAAAACCGATCAAGAGGCTTCCCAGGATATTGACCGTCAAGGTCCCATAGGGGAAAGAGCCTCCCAGGAGCCGATGCATTCCGGTACTGATAAGAAATCGGGCGCTCGCACCGATAGCTCCTCCCAGGGCGACCGCCAGCAATGTCGTCACTCCCATCGGCTACTCCCGGCTCTGGGAGGCATCTTTGTATCGCAGCACCTCCACATCGCACATCGTCACCAAGCCTTCACCGATCATCGAGTCATATTTATCCAAAAAATCCCGAATCTTTTCCTCTGCTTCGATGATCTCGATAACGATAGGCAGCGTCTGGGCCATACTCCAGATCTCGAAAGTATGCAGCTCGGTCCGAACGCCAATCCCCGCCGCTCCCTTAAAAACCGTCGCTCCGGCAAGTCCCTCCTCTTTAACCTTACGCAGCAAGAGTTGCCACAGAGGCTTGCCCTCATGAGTATCGGAGTTGTCAAGATAGATCCGCATCAGTTTCTTTTGGCCGAGATAGCGTTTCATGGAAGATCCTTTCATCCCTTGGCTCAGGAGCATAATGCCCCGCTCTCTACTCTTCGAAGATCACCAGATCGTAACGGCTCTTTTTTACCACGGCTTTACCCGCGGGTACGACACCGTGACGGTTGACCTTGCGCAGCTCCTCTTTGAGATACTCGATCTCCTGCTCCATCTTCTCCATCTGCTCTTTGAGACGCAGGATCACGTCGACGCCGGCCAGGTTGACCCCCATATCCCGTGTCAGGCGCAGAATCATCTTCATGCGGTCGATGTCCCGCTGACTATAAAGACGCATCCGCCCCTGGGTCCGGGCCGGCTCGATCAATCCGTCCCGCTCGTATTGGCGTAGGGTCTGAGGATGGATTTTCAGCATATTGGCCACGACACTGATTAGATAGACCGGTTCGTCGTAACTGTGCATTCTCGCCTCCTTTTAAGTGACTGGCAGTTTCTCTTCACAGAGTTTTTTCAGATCCTCCGGGAGAGAATCCACATCGGGCAAGATAATGTTTGCAATCAGATAGAGGTCCCCCTTCGTTCCCGTTTTTCGATCAGGGAATCCTTTGCCTTTGAGACGGAATTTCTGCCCGTTTTTTGTATTTTTCGGGATCTTGAGGGTGACCTCTTTCTCCGGGGTCTGTACCTTGATTTTTCCGCCGAACAGTGCATACTTCAAGGGGACATCGATAGTCTTGTAGAGATCGTTACCCTTGCGCTCATATTCGGTGGATGGAGCGACATCCACAGTGATCAGCAGATCACCCCGCTGTCCCTGCCAACTGCGCCCCTTGCCCCGGACCCGAAGGGTTTCGCCGCTTTTGATTCCTGCCGGAATCTTGATGTCAAAGCTCTCTCCCTCGCTCGTCGTGATATGGTGTTTGCCCCCAAGGATCGAGACGTTGAATGGAATAGTGATCCGCGCGCGGGTGTCGAGATCCGGCGCACCGTATCCCCCGCTGCTGAAGCCCCCGAATCCCGAACTGCTTCGACGACTGCCGCCGAAGCCTCCTGCACCGCCAAAGCCGCCAAAACCGCCGGCGCCGCCGAACATCGCCCGGAGGATCTCTTCCAGATCCACGTCCGAGCCTTGACTCCGGGCAAAGTCACTGAAATTCTGCCCTCCGAACATCTGGTCGCCAAACTGGTCGTATTGGGCTTTCTTTTCCGGATCGCTGAGAACTTCATAGGCAGCATTGATCTCTTTGAATTTCTCCTGCGCTTCCGGATCCTTATTGATATCGGGATGGTACTTCCTCGCCAGTTTCCGATAGGCTTTTTTGATCTCCTCGGGGGTGGCGTTTTCACTCACTCCCAAAGTTTCATACAGACTCTTGGCCATCTTCCTGCTCCTCTACGCCCGCCTCTCTAAGCGGACTCTCCAAATTTTAGGAGATTATATCAAAAACCTTTAGTCAATGTCAATCAATCTAATACAGAGTATTAGTGCAAAAAATGACGAATCCCCGTAAAATAGAGAGCGATACCGTGCTCATCAGCCGCCTCGATCACCTCCTCGTCCCTGATACTGCCTCCGGGCTCGATAATCGCCCGCACTCCGGCGGCGGCAGCCGCATCGATGCTGTCACGAAAAGGGAAAAAGGCTTCGCTGGCCATGGCTGCTCCCGACACATCCAAGCCCATCTCTTCAGCCTTTTTCAGAGCGCACCGGGCTGCATCTACCCGGGAGGTCATCCCCATCCCTACGGCCACCATCGCCGAATCCTTCACATAGACGACGCAGTTGGATTTGGTCAGTCCCGCAACCTTCCAGGCGATCTCCATATCCTTACGCTCTTGCTCCGTCGCTGCACTACGGCTGACCTGTTTCGCCCCGGCGACTTCGTTGTCGCAGATACAGTCCGCCGTCTGATAGACGAAACCGCCCTCGATGTGCTTGAAGTCGGCCCGGTCCCCGGCGATGGAGAGATGGGGGCGTTTTTGTGCAAAAAGCTTGAGGCGCTTCTTCGTCTCGAAAAGCTCCAGAGCCTCAGGAGTAAAATCCCCGGCGACGATTACCTCCAGGAAGATTTCGTTCATCCTCTTGGCCAGCTCGGCATCCACCACGCCGTTGACCGCCACGACACCTCCGAAAGCGCTGACGGGATCACATTTGAGGGCTTCGGTATAACTTTCGAGTAGATCGTTTTTGATGGCGAAACCGCAGGGATTTCCATGCTTGACGATGCAGACGGCCGGCTCCTCGCCGAAGCTGGAAGCAATCTTCACGGCTCCGTTGATATCGGTCAGATTATTGAAGCTCGCTTCTCCTTTGAGGGTATGAAAGTGGGTGCTGAAGAACTCTCCGAATTCATAAAGCGCTCCCTGCTGATGAGGGTTCTCTCCATAGCGCGTATCGAAGACTTTACGTCCGCTGATAAATTGCCAGCGGCCGAATCCCTCATGAAATCGCTGGTTCATATAGTTGGCGATCATTCCGTCATATGCGGCGGTGTGTTCGAAGGCCTTGATCATCAGCTCCCGGCGGAACTCCAAGGTATCCTCCTCTTTCTCCAAGGCTTCGAGAACCGGTGCATAGTCCGCCGTGTCGGTCACGATAAGCACATCTTGGAAATTTTTCGCCGCCGATCGGACCATCGTCGGCCCACCGATATCGATATTTTCGATAATCTCGTCGAAGTCGTCGGTGCGTTCGATCGTGGCTTTGAAGGGGTAGAGATTGACGCAGACCAGGTCGATTCCCGTGATACCGAGCTCCTCAGCCTGTTTGCGATGGGCCGCGTCGTTTCGTTTGTGGAGGATCCCCCCGTGGACGTAGGGGTTGAGGGTCTTTACCCGCCCCTCGAAACATTCGGGAAATTTCGTTACCGCATCGATCTCCGTCACCTTGACCCCCGCGGCTTCCAATACCCGGTAGGTTCCGCCCGTCGAAACGATCTCCCAGCCCAGGCGTTCCAGCCCCTGGGCAAACTCCACGATCCCGCTCTTGTCGCTGACGCTCAGCAGTGCACGCATTGCTATCCTTCTTATGAAAATATAGGGGCAATTATATCCCAGCACGGGTAAAAAGGGAGAATCAAAGCCGTTGCCTCTTATAATCATCAAAAAGCATCAAGGATACAACATGATTATTATTCCCGCGCGAATCGGATCGGCCCGGTTTCCCAGCAAAGTCCTCGCCGATGTGAAAGGGATACCCATGGTGATCCGCACCGCCCAGGCAGTCCGGGAACTCGACAGCGTCGCCATCGCCAGCGACAGCGAAGCGATTATCTCTCTCGCCCATGAGTACGGCTTTCGGGGAGTTCTTACCTCCCCTGAGCACCGTTCCGGCACTGATCGGATCCACGAAGCGGCCTGCAAGCTTGGCCTTCCCTCCGAAGAGATCATCATCAATGTTCAGGCAGACGAACCCTTCATCGAGCATGAAGTGGTCGAGAAAGTCTATGAGCTGAGTAGAGAAAAAGTCGGCCGAGAGGGCATCCTGGCCGCCAGCGCCTACAAAATCGTCGACAACCCCGAAGCCGACGATCCCAATCTGGTCAAAGTCGTCACCGACGAGGAGGATATCGCCCTCTACTTCTCCCGGGCCAAAATCCCCTATCCCCGAGACCACCACTTTGCGGCTTATAAAGGGCATCTCGGTCTCTACGGTTATACGATGGCTACCCTCGAAACATACTGTACGCTGCCTCCCTCTCCCCTCGAAGAGATCGAAAAGCTCGAACAGCTCCGCATACTCGCCCACGGCTACCGAATCGCTATGACTGAAGTAGAGACGGAAAGTTTCGGCATTGACACGCCGGAAGATCTGCAAAAAGCCCTAAAAAAACATCTCCTCTAAAGGGGGAGATGCGCTTTTTTTTCCTATACTCTCCACGCTTAAGGCGCATTCTTGACGGCGCGCCCCAGATCCCACATCGGCAAAAAGATTCCCAAGGCCATGAGCAGAACCAATCCGGCGATAAAAAAGAGCATAATCGGCTCGATATAGCTGGAGAGGTTGTCGATGATATCCTGAAAACGCATGTTGTAGTATTCGGTAACCTTCTGGAGCATTTTGTCCAACTGGCCGCTCGCCTCACCGGCCTTGATCATCTGTAGAAGCATATTTTCGAAAAGACCCGTCTGCTCAAAAGCTTCAGTGAGGCTCATTCCCCGCCCGATATTGGCGTTGACGGTTTCGAGTTTCTCCCTGATATAGTCGTTGCTGACCATATCCACGGCGGTATTGAGGGCCTCCGATACCGGGATACCGGCACGAACAAGTTCTCCGAAAACCAGAGTATAGTTGTACATGGAAGAGAGGAAGATAACCCGGTTGATCAGATAGAAGCGTGGATGGACCATCAATTTGTCCGCCCAGTATTTGAACTTTTTATTGTTTTTATATAAAAACAGAATCCCATAAATCAAAACGATCAATCCCACAAGGAGATAGAGGCCGTAGTGGCTAAAGGCATACTCGATAGCGAGTAGAATCTTCGTCGGCATCGGGAGCTCCGCATGGAACTCTTCGAAAATGGCACGAAACTTGGGCACAACCACCATGATTAGAATGACAAAGGCTATCGCCATGGCCGTCAAAGTGATCAGAGGATAGCGCAGGGCTTTTTTGAACTTGGCCGTATTGTCACGGATATTTTCGAGGATATCGGCTAACTTGTGGTAAGACTCGGGGAAGTTACCCGTCTTTTCCCCCAGATTGGTCATGGCAATCGCCACGTGCCCAAACTCTTCCGCATAGGGATTGATCGCCTGAGACATACTTTTCCCGGCATTGATATCGTTGGCAAGATTATGGTAAATCTCCCGGAGCTGTTTGTTGCTTGTGTTTTGGGCCACATCCTCCAGGGTATCGTGGATCGGGATACCCGCATCGGTCATGACGGCAATTTGCCGGATCGTAGCGATCTTGTCATCGACTTTGATCTTGCCTTTGGTAAAACGCTGAAGATCTTTGCCGATTTTCTTGAAAATATCCTCTACCGGAGCTGCTGTTTCGACGGTCTGTACGATAATGGCCCGTGGAAATTCACGTTTGGCTTTAGCAGCAGCTGCCCGCTTATTGGCGGCCTCGTAGACTTGATTGATCCGCTTGCCCCGATCCAGCAATGTCACTTTATAGTACATCTTTACAACCTTGCGACTCTGAAGATTTCTTCGACGGTCGTCTCACCCGCCAACGCTTTGTGAATCCCATCCTCGAACATTGTGATGAAGCCCTCTTTCATCGCTTGTTCGGTGAGCTGTTCCTTGGATGCATCGGCGGCAATCATCCGCGAAAGCGTATCGCTGATGGGAAGCACTTCCGAGATCATCTCCCGGCCGATGTATCCGGTATTGTTACACTCTTTACAGCCGGCCCCGTGGTAAAAGACCGGGTTTTCTACGGTGATATAAGGCTTGATCTCCTCCATGACATGGGGAGGCAGTACTTCCGTCGTCTTACAGTAGGGGCAGATCTTCCGCACCAGCCGCTGGGCTTGAATCGCGACCAGAGCCCCGCTGACGAGGTAACTCTCGATCCCCATATCGATGATCCGGGTCACGGCGCTGATGGCGTCGTTGGTGTGGAGCGTCGAGAGGACCAGGTGTCCCGTCAATGCCGCCTGGATCGCGATACGCAGCGTCTCGGTATCCCGAATCTCACCGATCATGATCTTGTCGGGATCCTGTCGAAGAATCGAGCGCAGAGCCGCGGCAAAAGTCAGACCCGCATGGGAGTTGACCTGGACCTGCTGGATCCCCGCCATCTGGTACTCCACCGGGTCTTCGACGGTGATGATTTTGTCTTTGACGTCTTTGATGGCATTCAGAGCCCCGTAGAGTGTCGTCGTCTTACCGCTACCCGTCGGACCCGTGACCAGAACGATACCGTAAGGCACCTTGATCGCCTCGGTAAAACGATTGTAGCAGAACTCACTCATCCCCGCATCTTCAAGTCGGACAAGGACTTTGCTCTTGTCGAGAATCCTCAGGACGATCGACTCCCCCAGCAGTGTCGGGAGCGTCGAAACACGAAAGTCAAACTCCCGATCGTTGACCTTGGTAGTGATCCGGCCGTCTTGGGGTTTGCGCTTTTCCGCGATATCGAGATTGGCCAGCAACTTCACCCGCGAAGCCAAGGGATTGAAAATATCCTTGTCAAAAATGAAACTCTGATGGAGCATACCGTCGATCCGCTCTCTGACAATACAGTTTTTCTCCATCGCCTCGATATGAATATCGCTGGCACGATTGATGACGGCATTTTTGAAGATCAGGTCGATCAGTTTCAAAACGGCGGGAGACTCTCCCTCCTCCCGCTCGCCTCCCCCCTCTCTGAGATCTTTACGGATGGCATCCACATACTCTTTGAGGCTTTCGGTCACTTCCATACGCTGAAGGACTTCCAGGATCTTCTTGGGGTGGGAAGTAGCTACCTGAATCGGTTTACGGGGAAATAGCCGCTGGATCGCATCCTGGGCTCCCATATCCAGGGGATCTTCGAAGACAACCAATACATTGAGATCGCTCTCTTCGACCGGAATGGCATGATAGCGCATCAGCTGAGCATAGGGAACCCGACTGAAAAGCTGCATATCGATCTCTTTTTCATCCAGATCCACATACTGGATCTTGAGATCCTCCGCCACTTTGCGAATGACGGGTTCGATAGAGAGCCCTTCCTCCTTTTCGACCTCCTGAAGTCGTGCAAAACTGAATTCCCCTTGGCGAATCTTCTGGGCCAGATACTCCTGGACCCTCTTCTCATCGATGATTCCCTCGCTGATCATGTTGGCAAGGTTGATTTTCAACGGAGGTCGTCGACGAACCAGTTTCGCCAGGTCATCTTTGCCGACGACTCCATCCTTGACCATCTTTTCGATGAGCTTTACCATAGAATCCCCTTCCCTTTTTCTTCCATTCATTATAGCCTACCGACTTCACTCGATGAATTAGTAGGGCTTTCCTTTGCGAATCCTGTCGATAAGCTCTTTGACACGGGTGGAGCCGCTGCGATCGTAGTAGGCCTGGAGTACACGCAGGGCATCCACTCTTCGACCCTGCTTGGCCTTCGATTTGCCAAATATTAACCAGCTCTCATCCTTGCTACTGTCAATCGTATTGGCCTGTAGCGCCCAATATTCAGCTTTTCGGTAATTCTTCTTTCCGTAGTAATATTTTGCAAGATACATCGCGTCTTCATAGTCTCGTGTCGTGGGAAAACGCGCCTCGATCTCTTTGATCACCTGCCCATTCTTGGCTGCAACCATCTCGAGGCGTATTTTTTTCTCCTCAGCCGTTTCTTCTTCGGCGACAGCCGGCCCTCCTTGATCGCTTATCGTCATCTTCATGCCGGTTTTCCGACGTGGACTCTTAAGGCTTGCCGCCTCTTTACTCAGCGACGGGACTTCCGGCTTCAACATCTCCGCGTCACCCCGATCAGTCTCTTCAACTTGCTTGCGTGCTTTGGACCGATTCTTATCCCCGGAAACAGACAGGGCTTTTTCATGCCTGAGTTCCGGAGCCGATCTAAAAGTAGTATAAAGGAGAGGAGCAGCCAGAAGTATCAGGATCGCCAAGCCTATCAGTAGGCGTTTTACCAGACGTTTGCGGCTATATTTTTGCCACTTTTTCTCCAATTCTACTATATCATACATGCAACATTCCTGTTTTGATCGCCGCCATTTCAAGGATTTTCATAGAAAATTTGTTGAAATCGATCTTTTTAGGCTCATGTCTATCGTAATGCTCATAGATCTCAAAGGCCGTATAGAGAAGTTTGTTACACTCCCTGAAGTTCCCTTCTGTCGCTTTATGGATAAACTTGAAATGTTTCTCTTCCAACTGATTAGCGATCTCCGTCAAACCTCGATTGAGCAGGCGCTTATAGACATAAGTCTTTAGCTCTTTTCTATCGGCATTTTTTAGCTCGATGGTCTCCCAGATCCGGGATTGAAAATGTTGTTTCGCTACAAGATCTTCATCTTCGGTCTTATGAAGAGAGATCACGAACTTGATACTTCCCGTATCCGAGAGGATCCGGATCTCCTCCATGAGCTCCTTCGGATACATCTGGGCCTCGTCGACGAGAATGACTATCGACCTCTCTCCTTTGATCTTTTTACCGAAGGCGACAAAGGTTTCGAAATCTATCTTGCTTTTTTTCGGCATCGTCTGGCCGGTAAAAATCCCAAAGAGTTTTTCGTAGAACGCCCGCCGACTACCGGAGGGTGTTTCAACAAAATGAAGATCTCTTTGATATTTATAGCGTTGGAATAATCGATGAAGGAGAAGGGTTTTACCCGTACCCGGCTTCCCGAAGAGCAGAACCATTTTCGAGGATTTGTCGAGGCTATGCTCCAGCTGGTCGTAGGCTCGTTTGCTCCCCTCCAGCTCGATGTAGTCGTCGACGTTTATCTCATCGACGAAGGCCTCTTTGGCATCTGCGTATCGTCGGCTCATCGCATCGTTTTGTATCCCAGATCTTTGAGGGAGACGTTTTTGTTGTTCCGGATGATATGGGGGGTGATGATGATGACCAGTTCGTCGACAGAGTCGACTTTCCGTTCGGTTTTGAACGCATGTCCGAGGATAGGAATATCCCCCAAGAGAGGAACTTTGTCCGTCGTCGTACTTTTGCTTTTGGTAATGAGGCCGCCGAGGATAGCATGGTCTCCGTCACGAACCTTGATCACCGCAGCGATCTGCCGGCGCCGGAGATCGGGGGGCATGGTCCGCACCTCACCAAGATTCAGTTTGGCAGCATCGGCATTCGCGAGGGAAGTAATCGAAGGGTTGATCTTCAGCGTAATCATGCCGCGACTATCCACCTCCGGTGTGATATCCAGAAGGATCCCGGCAAAGACCGACTCGACCGTCTCATCCTGAGAGGTGGCCGTATCGGATCCTCCCACCTTGTTGGTCGTCGTCAGTTTATAGAAGATCTCCTGCCCCACGCTGATCATGGCGGGCTGATTGTTCAGGGTCATGACCTTAGGGCTGGAGACAACCGTCACGTCCCCCTGGCTACTCAAGAATTTCAAAATACCGGTCAGGTCACCGCTAAGCGAAAGGTTATAAGTTCCGCTACCGCTGGGTTGACCTGCGCCTAATCCACCGCTGTAGTTGACACCCCATCCCATCGACGTATCGTAAATTTTATTCCAGTCAATCCCCGTAGTACGATCATGATTCAAACTGACGTCCAGAATCTTCACGTCGATCATTACCTCGGTCTTTATCTGCTTCATCAGCGTAGCGATGTAGCGATCGACCCGGGCGATCTGACGGGCTGTACCCGTCACCGTCACCATCCCGGCTTCCGGATTGATCACCGGCTCAAGGGGATTGTACTCCCACTTTTGACCATCGGGCCCGATCCAAGCGTCTCCTACCTTTGTAAAGTGAACACTACCGTCTCCGGCCGTATTCAGGATACGATGGATCTCGTCCTTAATCGTCCCCCAAAATTGGAACTCTTGGTTACTGTCGATCGTGATGGTCGATCCCTGTCCTCCCTGAGAGCCACTGCCCCCTTTGGAGCTGCTGGACCCCCCCGCAACCTGGACATTTGCGCTACTCTTACCTGTTCGCTGGCCCGTAACATAATGAACCTTGTAGGTCTTGGTCACAAGATAGGAGATCGAGAGCTTGTTACCATGAAGGGTATAGTTGAGATCGTTATCCTTCAGAAGGGTATCAAGAAAGCTTTTGAGCGACGCGTTTTTAAGTTTGACATAGTAAAGATGCTTCTTCAGGCGATGCTGTGCACCCGAATCTTTGACCACGACGGTCAGACCGCAGGATTCTGCCAGGTTATCAACGGCGTCTGCAATCGTCAATTCGTTATTGATCGTTACACTGAAGAGTTTGTCCATACACCCTTCCGCCGATGCCGCCGTCGCTATAGCGCCCGTGAGCGCCAGCGTCAAAAGGATCTTTCTTGCTATTTTCGTAATCATCTGTTACCCCTCGCTTATTTGAAGTAGGTTATTTTTTTTGGGATTGGGAAGAAAAAGCTCCACCGTACGGTCTCCCTTTTTCAATACCACATGGTTCTCCTCGACCTTTTCGACGCTATAGCCTTGGATCGATTCGCCCACCTTAACCCATTGTCCGTTGATCTTTGCCGTGTCGTTGATGATGGCACTGAGCTTGAAATTGACCTGCTGTGCCATCATCTTGATCACCGACTTTGTACTGTTCTCTTCTTGGACGACGGTCACGAAAGGAGAGACCACCTTTTCAAAGTCCACTTTGACTTTACTCTGCCGCTTTCCCTGAATCTGCTCCACCATCTGATCGATCCGACCGACGGAGAGTTCTGCAAGCAGCGGCATCGCTATCAAAGCCGTCGCTATGAATACTCTTTTCATCGATTTACCCCCCATACGGATACTTGAAGATCTGCAACGATGGTATTTTTCTCCGGATCGTAATGAATATCGCTGGCATAGACATCCGTCACCAGCTTGTTCTGCTCCAAGTCGTTGATAAAGGCCATAATGCTCTGAAACTTTCCTTCGGCCCGTATTCCAATCTCAAGAACATGACCGAAACTCTTTTTGTCCTTGACATATTTGTTGGTAAGCTCAATAAGTTTCACATCGTTGGCATGGGCACGTGCCGTGATGGAATCCAGAAAGATCGACCAGTTTTTCCGGTTGAACAAAACTTCGGAAAGTTTTGCAAAGCTCTGATTCAAAAGAGCGATCTTTTTTTGATAATCTTCAATTGTTTTTTTGCGTTGAGCAATATCACTGTCGTACTTTTTGATATAGAAATTCCGATCGCCGTTCACCGTTATGGATTGAAGATATCGTTTCTCTTCGGCAATTTTCTTGACGAGGCCTTTTTGGGTGACCAGGCTACTTTTGTATCTAGACTCCGCATAAGGATAAAGATAAAGATAAAGGATATAGCCAATAATACCGGCGATAGCTAAAATAATCAACCACTTTTCCGAACTGCTTTTGTTCGCAAAATAACTATCGAGCTCTTCGAGCTTATCTTCTATGTATCTCATTGCAGTTTCACCTTCAAAATACCGTGATAGAGCGAGCTGTTTGAATCTGTCGCGATCTTTTCGATGTCGATCATGCGAATCTGTTGCGCATACTTGTGTGTGACATCCCGGACCAACTGCGTAATGTTCCTGTCATTCTCGGCAATGATCGAGATGGCATATTGGTCATTCTCGCTCTGCATCCGGTCGGCATGCAGCCCGTGCCGGCTCAACTCATCGGCAAAGGCGGCCAACTGATTGGACTTGAGTCTGTAGTTGACCTTTTTGTCGTAAACGGCGACAAGAGTTTTTTCTTTTTCGGTGTAGACCTTTTTGAGGGTCGCGATCCGTTGATCCAAAGCCTTGATCTCTTTTCGCTTTTCGCCGAGTATCTTTTTGTACTTGCTCACCTCTTTACTCAGCGCCTGTTCTTCCTTCTGGAGCTGAAAATTACGCAGATCAAGGAGATAGGCAGCTCCCAGGTAGTAGAGGGGATAAGCGGATGCAATCAAAAGCGCCGCCAGAAGCGAGAGGATGAACTGGCCGCTTGCACGTTTGTGAAAGACGGGAGGACGCGGATTTTGCGTAAAGTTGATGAAAGCTTCCGGTTCTTCCCAGTAGCGTTCGCTGCTGCGGACCAGCATATACTGCATCTGATCCACATACCACTCGTCGCTTTTGATCTTGAAGTCAAAAAGCATTGCGGAGCTGTAAAGCCCCAGATAGTTCTGGGCATACTCGTCAGCACCGCTGACAGGCCCCAGTTCGCTTCCGATGAACATCTGATCGATGACATCGACATTGTAAGCTCTTTTGGTGTAAATGACGATATCGTTGATTGTGATGAAAATTTCGTTGAAGAGTTTGATCAGATTTTGCTGAAATTCCAGATGAGTCGTTTTGACCCCTTCCTTCTGGAAAATGCGGAAAAACTGCTTCTCATCCACAGTCTTGCCGGCGATCTCACAATATCTGTCGTAAAGTTGCCGCAAAGAATAGTTGATCGATTTGCTGTAGAGATACTCTCCGTTTCTGTAAAACGTAAGTGTCGTATCATAATAGGTAAAGTAGAGGAAACAATGGACGTTCTTCCTCTCAAGGAGGCTCTGATCATAAAGCGATTGATAAAGAAGGGGCTGCGGCAGAGCCAGATCCACATATTTGATCTCTTTGCGCAACTCCTCGAAAAGTTCGTCATATCTCTGCCGTTCAAGGACAAAGAGTTGGAACTGTCTGCCCTCTCCAGCTTCCTCGTAGACTTCCCGATACTGGATCAGATACTCGGTAGCCGGATCGAGGCCCAGCTCTTCATAAGCCTTGTCCTCCAGCGTCCCTGCCAAATCCTCATCGGGAATATTTCTACTTACGGAGACCGGAGCGATGATCAGATCTTTGTTGGCGATAAAGGTGCTGTAGAAGTTCTGCCGCTTAAACGACAGCTTCTGCACCGGATGCAACTCGTCGTTGCGATATTGATAGTAGCGGTGGTTGTAGTTGTCAATCGTGTAAATCGACTGAAAGCTCAACTCTCTATTTTTACCCTTCATCCTCAATCCTTACTTTGCCTGTTCCGCTATTGTATATGTTATAATATTAAAATAGACTTATCTGGAAAAATATTTTCTAAAATATTTCTTCGAAAAACATATAATCATCAGAATATATAGCCGATCTCCTCCAAAGCCTTTCGATTTTTGCTCCATCCTTTGCGCACGACTACATGAAGGTCCAAATAGATTTTCTTCCCGGAGAAGCGTTCCAAGAGCTTTCTCGCATGGCTACCAACGCGGCGGATCGATTCACCCCGGTTGCCGATGATCATCCGTTTCTGGGTCTCTTTTTCCGTAATAATGGTCGCATAGACCCGGTCGATCCCTTCTTCTTCCTCGATCCGGTCGATCAACACGTCACTCTCATAGGGAATCTCGTCGCTCAGTTTTTCAAAGATCGCTTCACGGATCAACTCCCGGTATATCTCCCGAATGTTCTCCGTCGTCAGGATCTCGGGATCGTAGAGCCAGGGATGGTCGGGAAGATGTTTGGCGATCGTATCCAGCAGAGCCCGGGGGTCGCCACCTTTGGTCACGGAAAAAGGTATCAGCGCCTCGAAACGATCCTGAAACTTCTGATACTCGGTAATTTTTTTGAGCAACTCTGCGTTACTGACCTGATCGACCTTGGTCAGGATCAGCAGATGGGGCATCCCCTTTTGGGCGATCTTCTCCAAGAAATGCTCATAGTCCCGTGTCGTGTCGGTTACGGGGGCCAGATAGAGGATCAGATCGGCGTCCCCGACAGCTTTAAGGGCCTCTTCCATCATATATCGGTTGAGCAGCTTCTCCTTCTCATGCAGACCCGGAGTATCGACGAAGATAATCTGTGTATTGTCATGCATAACGATAATATTCATCCGCTTGCGTGTTGCCTGGGCCTTTTTGGAGACCATGGCGAGCTTTTCGCCCACCAGAAAGTTGAGCAGGCTGCTCTTGCCGGCATTGGGCCGTCCCACGACGGCGACGAAGCCGGCCTTCATCGGTCCCCCACTCATACGGAGATCTCTTTGAGGTCTGCGATGGAGAGGAACGCTTTGTAAACCGAGGCGACCAGGTTTTGACGGTTATGCCGCAGCGCCTCCTCTTCCGCATTGACAAGCACTGCATCAAAGAAGGCATCCAATACAGGTTTCAGTGCAAAAAGGCTCTCCAGACGGGAGAAGTAGTCGTTATACTCTCTATCGGAAACTCTCATGAAAGCTTCATAAAGTATCCGCTCCTCATCTTTCTCAAACAACGCGGGATCGACCCCAAGCTCTTCGGAGAGATCCACCGCTTCGGAGATATTGGCTACCCGTTTGAAGGTCGTGAAAAGCTCTCGGGCTTCGGGGCGACCCAGGATACGGTTGAGGGCCTCCACCTTCTTGGCGATCTCGGTAATGTCCCGTTCTCCCGTCGCCAAGACCGCTGCGATGACGGAAGGGTTGGCGTCAAGGGATTTATAGATACGTTCCAGAATAAAGGCTTCAAGCTTTTCCAGGTCGAAAGGAGCGAACTGATCCGCCAACAATTCAAGAATCTTCGGAATATCGAAGCTCAGATCATGGGCGATGACGATGCGGATGATACCGCCCGCCGCCCGTCGCAGGGCAAAGGGGTCTTTGGAGCCGGTGGGAATCTTGCCGACACTGAAGAGTCCCATCATGGTGTCAAGCTTGATCGCCATGGCAAGGATCGAAGAGAAGATCGTCGTCGGCAACTCCGCTCCCT
>Ga0256841_1000878_pt1 | contig 28347 bp, 28 predicted proteins | sample 356308metaG_FD_185971 | JGI IMG/M metagenome (GOLD analysis project Ga0256841, IMG submission 185971) | Hydrothermal vent microbial communities from Mid Atlantic Ridge, Atlantic Ocean - 356-308 | ecosystem: Environmental > Aquatic > Marine > Hydrothermal vents | place: Atlantic Ocean: Mid...
GCTACCGAGGGCCGCGCAGGCATAGTCGACACGATGTCGAGCAGCCCGACCGAGTGAACGCCGCTTAGCGCGCGGCATGACGCCGCCGCAGCAGGAAGTCGGTGAGAAATGCGGGCTGCGACACGATACCCGAGCCGCGAAAGCGGGCTTTATTTATTTCGTAATTCGGCGCGTACACGGTTTAAAATTCCGGACCGAGTCCCTATATTAGTATCGAACCGGGGCCACACAGCACCCCATTCGGAGTCGTGCATGGATTTCAAGGATTACTACACCATTATGGGCGTCGAGCGTGACGCCACTCAGGACGAGATCAAGCGTGCCTACCGCAAGCTGGCGCGCAAGTACCACCCGGATGTAAGCAAGGAATCCGATGCCGAAGCACGCTTCAAGGAAGTCGGTGAAGCCTACGAGGTGCTCAAGGACCCCGAAAAGCGCGCCGCCTACGACCAGCTGGGCGCCAACTGGCAAGCCGGCCAGGACTTCAATCCGCCACCGGACTGGGATGCCGGTTTTGAATTCAGCGGCGGTGGCTACACAGCCGGGGATGCGTCCGCCTACAGCGACTTTTTTGAATCCCTGTTCGGCCGGGAATTCCATTCCGCCCACACAGGTGGCGGCCGGCAACGGCACGGCTTCCAGGCCCGTGGCGAAGATCACCATGCCAAAATCCTGATCGATATCGAAGACGCTTTCCGTGGCGCCGAACGCCGGATCACCCTGCAGGCACCCGAAGTGGATGCGCAGGGCCATGTCACCACCCGCAAACACACCCTGAACGTAAAAATTCCGAAGGGGGTCAAGCAGGGTCAGAAAATCCGCCTTGCCGGCCAGGGTTCGCCGGGCTTCGGCGGCGGACCGGCGGGCGACCTGTACCTGGAAATCGACTTCAACCCACATTCGATCTACCGCGTCGAGGGACGCGACCTGTACCTGGAGTTGCCGGTTGCTCCCTGGGAAGCCGCGCTCGGTGCCACGGTCAAGGCACCGACGCCTGGAGGCGTCGTCGACCTCAAGATTCCGGCTGGGATGTCGGGCGGTAAAAAGATGCGCCTGAAGGGTCGCGGTATCCCCGGCAAGCCACCGGGCGATATCTACGTTACACCACGGATTACCGTACCACCGGCCAATACCGACAAGGCCAGGGAATTCTATCGCAGGATGGAGCAGGAACTGGCCTTCAACCCGCGCAGCAAACTGGGAGTCTAGTGCCTTATGAACAGCAAAGTACTGAGTGGAATCGTACTGGATGAAGAGACGTTGCTGTCACTGGGCGACCTCTGCCAGGCCTGCTCCAGCCACGCGGAATGGATCGTGGAACTGGTGGACGAAGGCATCCTGCAACCCACCGGGCGACGCCAGGAACAGTGGCGCTTCCCGGGTACCAGCCTGCAGCGCGCCCGCACCGCCCTGCGCCTGCAGGAGGACCTGCACATCAACCTGGCAGGCGTAGCACTGGCACTGGACCTGATGGACGAAATCGAGTCCCTGCGGGCGCTGGTACGTCGGCTGGAATAGGTCGTCTGCAAGACGCCCCGCGGACAGGCGCCCGAAATGGATCATTCCAGCGCTAGTTTTACTCAGCATGGTTTGCTGCTGCAGCCTGGCATGCTATCCACTGCGTACGAAAATGCACTACCGGGCTGGGTCAAACGCTCTTATGGAATGCTCCTGCCGGCGGTTGCTGTAAAACTGATTCACGGTATTGCCGGCGATCAAGCAGCCAGATGCCCCTCACGGCAGATCAACCGGACAGCATTGTTCGTAGCTCGGTACGCCGTCACGGCGTTCATACCAGCCCCGTGTACGATTCACGATACCTACGGCTATCAGCATCACCGGCACTTCGATGAGCACACCGACCACAGTGGCGAGCGCAGCGCCTGACTGGAAACCAAACAGCGAGATGGCGGTGGCCACAGCCAGTTCGAAAAAATTACTGGCACCGATCAGCGCGGAGGGCCCGGCGATGCAATGCGGCGAGCGCACCGCGCGGTTGAGCAGGTAGGCCAGACCGGAATTAAAGAACACCTGGATCAGGATCGGCACTGCTAGCAGCACAATGATCAACGGCTGGGCAATGATCTGCTCGCCCTGAAAACCGAACAACAGCACCAGGGTGGTGAGCAGTGCCAGCAGTGACAGCGGGTGCATGCGATCCAGTACCCGCTGCAGGCACAGGTAACCGTGCTCGCGCCTGAGCAGGCTGTTACGCCAGATATTGGCGATCACCAGCGGCACCACGATATAGACCAGCACGGACAGCAGCAGCGTTTCCCACGGCACGGTGATGGCCGACAGGCCAAGCAGTAAGCCGACAATGGGCGCAAAGGCAAAGACCATGATGACATCGTTGAGTGCGACCTGCGACAGGGTGAAATGCGGCTCTCCGTTTGACAGGTTGCTCCACACGAACACCATGGCGGTACAGGGTGCAGCGGCAAGAATGATCAGCCCGGCAATGTAACTGTCGATCTGGTCTGCCGGCAACCAGGTCCGGAACAGGCCGCCGATAAACAACCAGGCCAGCAACGCCATGGAAAACGGCTTCACTGCCCAGTTGACGAACAGTGTTACGCTGACCCCACGCCAGTGTGCGCGTACACCCTTGAGCGCATGCAGGTCGACCTTGAGCAACATGGGGATGATCATCAGCCAGACCAGCACCGCCACCGGCAGGTTGACCTCGGCGATTTCCAGTCTGCCGATGGCGTGAAAGGCACCACTGAAAAAGTGACCCAGCGCGATGCCGGCCACGATGCACAGGAACACCCAGACGGTAAGATAACGCTCAAACAGCCCCATCCCGGCACCGCCCGCTTTTTTCGCCGTGGTTTCGCACTGGACGCTCATGTACCGGTCCCCTGCTGTCCCTGCACCAGGCGCGCGATCAGGTCCTGCACCCGCTCACGCACTTCGTCGCGGGTGGCACGGAACACGGCCATGATTTCCTCTTCGTCGCCGCTCACCCTGGCCGGGTCGTCGAGTGGCCAGTGTTCCTTGCGTGTGCCGGCCGGCAAAACGGGACACTGTTCGTCGGCGTGGCCACAGACGGTGACGACTACATCGGCGGATTCGATCATGGCATCGGTGACCTGTGTGGACTCCTGCGCGGATATGTCCACACCCGCTTCCTGCATCACTGCGATGGCGCGTGGATTTTTGCCATGGCGTTCGATACCGGCCGATTCCACCTGCCAGCCGGCAGGTGCAAACTGTTTTGCCCAGCCTTCCGCCATTTGGGAACGACACGAATTGCCGGTGCACAGAAACAGAAGATTCATGCAGAACTCCTCGCTAACAGTGAAAGCCGGTTCGAAAAACAGACATTGATCAGGCGCAACAGGCGGCACCCGGACGGTTTGGCATCTCTGCCAGGGCCGCGCGATCCGAAATGTAAGGCGTCTGTTCCGCCACGCCCTGCGCTGTGTCCGCCAGAACCTGCTGTGCCCAGTCGGGCAAATCAGCAGATAAGCGGTAATACACCCACAAGCCCTGGCGCCGGTCGCTGACCAGCCCCCATTGGCGTAAATGGGCAAGGTGGCGCGAAATCATCGGCTGGGAGACGCCCAGCGCATGATTCAATTCGCATACACACAACTCCCCTTCTTCATGCAGGAGCAGCAGCGCACGTAGTCGCAGCGGGTGGGCCAGGGCGGTAAAAAGGGTTTCGGCAGTAATGCACATGGCTGGCAATATATGATATTCCATATATTACGTCAAGCATATATTATGTCAGGCCCTAATTCATCCGATGCCGGAACAGCCACCCCGCCACGGCCAGCGTCACCACTGCGATAATGGCCATTGGCCAGTACTGGTTAAAGAGCAGTGCATAGGAATCACCTTCCAGGAAAACACCGCGCAGAATTACCAGGAAGTAACGTAACGGATTGACATACGTCATCTGTTGCACGATTTCCGGCATGTTGGATATGGGCGTTGCGAAACCGGACAGGATGACCGAAGGAACCAGGAACAGGAAAGCACCGAGTATGCCCTGCTGCTGGGTGACTGCCAGCGAGGAAATCATCAGGCCGATGCCCACTGCGGACAGCAGGAACAGGAACATGCCCAGGTACAGCGCGCCCAGGCTGCCGCGCAGCGGCACTTCGAACCAGTAGATGGCCATCAACAGGATGAAGGTGCCTTCGACCAGTCCGATCAGGATACCCGGAAAGGATTTGCCGATCAGGATTTCAATCGGACGCATCGGTGTTACCAGCAGCTGGTCAAAGGTTCCGGCCTCGCGCTCGCGTGCGACCGACAGCCCGGTAACGATGGTGGTAATCACCAGTGTCAACAACCCCACGATCCCGGGCACAATAAACCATCGTGATAACAGGTTTTCGTTATACCAGGGCCGGATCTGCAGTTCCGCGGGTGGTCCCCGCAGGCCGTGCTGGCGCGACCATTCGATATTGAAATCCGTGAAGATGGTGCGCAGGTAACCCAGCGTGAGTAGCGCGGTATTGGAATTACGGCCGTCGATAATGACCTGCGCCGGTGCGGGCTTGCCGCGTTTCAGGTACTCACTGAAGCGGGGCCCGAGGTGCAGCACCAGCAGGACCTCCCTGTTATTGATCAATGGTGCGATCTGTTCATCATGGTCAATGGCGGTAATCAGCCGAAAATGTGGTGACCCGGTAATACGGGCCACCAGCTCCCTGGCCGGTACGCTGCGGTCTTCGTTGTAGACCGCAAGCGGGATGTCATTCAGGTCGAAGGTGGCCGCATAGCCGAAAATGATCAGCTGCGCGATCGGTGGCCCGATCAGTACGATGCGACTCTTCTTGTCGCGCAGTACCGCCAGCAGTTCCTTGATGGCCAGCGCCAGAACACGTTGCAGAGTGTTCATGCGTCCAGCCGCTTATGGAATTTACGCCGCGCCAGGCCAAGGAATATCAGCATCATCACCAGTAGCGCTGCACTGTTGCTGAGTACAATTGGCCAGATATCGCCGGCCAGGAACAGGCTTTGCAGGATCGCCACATAGTAACGCGCCGGTACGATATGGGTGATGACCTGGATGGCGTAGGGCATGGAGCTGATCTGGAAGATGAAACCGGACAGAATAAAGGCCGGCAGGAAGGTAATGACGATCGAGACCTGGCCGGCGACGAACTGGTTTTTGGCGACCACTGAAATCAACAGACCCATGCCCAGCGCCACCAGCATGAACAACGCGGAAGCAGCCGTCAGCGCCCAGAACGAACCGCGCAAGGGTACGTCGAACTGCCACAGTGCCATGGCCACACTCAGCAGCATGCCGCCCATGCCCAGCAGAAAATACGGCACCAGCTTGCCTACTACCATTTCACCGATACGAATCGGCGTCACCATCAGCGCCTCCATGGTGCCGCGCTCCCATTCACGCGCCACCACCATGGAGGTCAGCATGGCACCGATCAGGGTCATGATGACGGCGATCAGCCCCGGCACCAGGAAATTGCGGCTGCGCACTGCGGCGTTGAACCAGATGCGCGGCTCGAGCACTACCGGCACCTGCAGTTCCACGCCCTGGCTGCGCGCAAAGTCACCCAGCCAGGTCTGCCATACCCCCTGGATGTATCCCTCGGTAATGCGTGCCTGGTTGGCGTCGACGCCGTTGACGATGACGCCGATGGGCGCATCACCCTGCGATAGCAGGCGGCGGCTGAAATCATTGCGCAGCCAGACAATGCCGAACACCTCGCGCAGGTCAAAAGCCTTTTGGGCGGCCTGGATATTCTCAAACGGCCGTGGATCAAAATACTCGGAATGCCGGAACGCACCGATCAGGCTGGCAGTATTGGCATCCGCCTGTTCCACCACCATGGCCAGCGGCACGTTGCGCGCGTCCAGCGATACACCGTAGCCGAACAACAGCAACAGCACCACGGGCATGACAAAAGCGATGGCAATACTGGACGGATCGCGCAGGATCTGCAGGCTTTCCTTGCGGACCATGCCGCGCAGGCGCATGCGTTTGGCGGCCATCGGTGTCATGCCGCACTGCCCTGCTGTGCGCTTTCGTGTGCCTCGATCAGGCCGATGAAAGCATCCTCCATGGTCGGGTCCGGTGTCTGCTCGTTACGAAAGCGCGCCTTCATGTCGGCCGGGGTGCCTTCCGCCAGCACCTCGCCCTCAGCCATGATGACCAGCCGGTCGCAGTAGTTGGCCTCGTCCATGAAATGGGTGGTCACCAGCACCGTGACACCCGACTCCGCCAGCGCGTTGATGCGCTGCCAGAATTCACGGCGCGCCAGCGGGTCGACACCCGAGGTAGGTTCATCCAGGAACAGGATGTCGGGCTCGTGCATCAGCGCAGCGGCCATGGCCAGGCGCTGCTTGTAACCCAGCGGCAGGTCACCGCTGGTGACATTGGCATACTCCACCAGTTCGAAGCCGTCCAGCGCCCAGTGGATACGTTGCCGCGCACGCGCGCGACCGAGCCCGTAGGCGCTGGCAAAAAAGCGCAGGTTCTGCAGCACCGTCAGGTCCACGTACAGCGAAAACCGCTGCGCCATGTACCCCAGCCTGCCGCGCGCGCGTGCCGCGGCGTAGCGCAGGTCCAGGCCGGCAACATGCACCTCGCCGGCGGACACGGGCAACAAACCGCACAGCATGCGGAAAGTCGTCGACTTACCCGCCCCGTTGGCACCCAGCAGGCCAAAAATCTCGCCGCGCTGAACACGGAAACTGACGCCCTTGACCGCGTAGAAATCGCCGAAGCGACGTTGCAGGTCTTTTACCTCGATAACGGCGTGGTCGTCCGTTGCTGCCGCGACGGAACGGGTGGCAAGGTCGGCGACCGGCTGCGTGACTGCTGCCTGCCCACCCTTGAGTGTGGCGATGAACGCATCCTCGAAAATCGGCTCGGCCGGCCTGATATCCAGGCCTTCGATGCCGGCCAGCGCCTCCGGTAACGTCGGCATGCCACCCTGCGCGGTCACCACACGCACCTGCTCACCCTCGATGATGGCATCGACAATACCCGGCGCGGCACTGAGCCGGCCCTGCAAGGTGCGCTTGCCGATCGATCCGGCGCTGACATGAAAGCTGCGGCCGCGCATCGGTTCGCTGAAACTCGCGGGTGTACCCTGCCCCAGCTGTTTACCCTGGTGCATCAGGATGACTTCATCACAGCGTTCGGCCTCATCCAGGTAGGCTGTGCTCAGCAGTACACTCATACCTTCATCACGCACCTGCCGGTAGACGATTCCCCACAGCTCGCGGCGGGAAACGGGATCGACGCCCACGGTGGGCTCATCCAGCAGCAGCAGCCGCGGTGGCCGCACCAGTGTGCAGGCCAGGCCCAGTTTCTGTTTCATACCGCCGGACAGTCGTCCGGCCAGGCGCCGGGTGAAGGGGGCCAGGCCGGTCATGTGCATCAGCTCGCGGTAACGTGCGGCGCGTTCGCGTTTCGGAACACCCTGCAGGTCGGCATACAGGTCCAGGTTCTCCTGCACGCTCAGGTCTTCGTACAGGCCGAAACGCTGTGGCATATAGCCTACCGAGGACTGTACGAGCAACGGTTGTTTGACGACATCGATACCCAGCACTTCGATGCTACCTGCGTCAGGGGCCAGCAGTCCGGCCGCCAGGCGCATCAGCGTTGTCTTGCCCGCGCCATCAGGACCGATCAGACCGGTTACCCGGCCGGGTTCGGTGCGGATAGTAACCGCATCCAGCGCCTGAACGGCCATGCCGCCGGCAACAAAGGTCTTGCTGACAGCCCCGAAAACGAGCGCCGCTGTGTTGGCCACTTCAGCCGTTCCCCTGCTCCGTACAATCCGGGGTGTTATGACCGGGCTCCGGTTCTGGCTGGTCGAGCGGAATGCTTACCGTGGCCGGCATGCCCAGGCGCAGTTCGTCCTGCGGATTACACACGTACACGCGTACCTGGTAAACGAGGCGGGTGCGCAGTTCGGGGGTTTCCACGTTCTTCGGGGTGAACTCGGCAGTCGGCGATATAAAACCGATCCAGCCTTTGTAGACCTTGCCGGGGTAACTGTCGGTGGAGACATCCGCCGACATGCCGAGCGCCAGCTTGCCCAGCGTCGTCTCCTGGGCATAGGTGCGCACCCAGACCGGGTTGGTCAACGCCATGGTGAGCACCGGTTTCTGCGGCGATGCCATGTCGCCGGGTTCCAGTATGCGGTTGCGGATAATGCCGTCAGCGGGGGCAAAAAGCTCGGTATCCTTGAGCACTTCCCTGGCCAGCGCCAGTTGCGCTTCATCCACTTTCAGCATGGCCTTCGCTTCCTCGATATCCTCGACGCGAGGGCCTTCCACCGCCAGCGCCAGCGCTTCCTGGGCCACTTTCAGGTTGGCGCGCGCGGTATTGAGACTCGCTTCCGAATCGTCTACCGCCTGTCTGGACGCCGCGCGCTGTTTAAACAGCTTTTTGTTACGTTCAAAAGTAAGCTCGGCATCGAGCAGTTTGGCTTTTGCAGCGGCCACGTCCGCGCGGGCCTGGCGTATTTCTTCCGGCCGGCTGCCGGTCTCCAGGCGGGCCACAATGGCCTTCTGTGACGCGACCTTCGCTTCTGCTGCGGCGTACTCCGCCTGCATGCGTTCCCGGTGCAGGGTCGCCACCAGCTGTCCCTTGCGCACCCGGTCGCCTTCCTGCACCAGCAGTTTGTCGATGTGCTCACTGTTATTGAAGGTCAGGTCGACTTCGCGGATATCCACGTTGCCATACAGCACCAGGCGGCTGGCATCACCCGCATCCTGCCGCTTGCTGTACCACCAGCTGCCGGCTGCGATCACCAGCACCAGCGGGATGATCAGTGCCCTGGTTTTTGCTTTTTTGTTCATTACTGCTCCCGCCGGTTTGCGCTGATTGTTCAGGAAACGGTAAGTAACCCGCCGTCCGGGACTGCTCCCGGGAAACCCTGGTTGATTCAGGCTTCCCTCAGCAAACAGGCTCTACCTGGTGTTAACAGGCCCCGGGAATTACAAAGGATGAAAGCGGGCGCTTCTGATGAATTCGTCATTCCGGCGTATGCCGGAATCCGGGGTATTGAATCACTGAATCCCGGCACACGACAGGATTACGGTAGTCGAATTGATCCGTGCACCCTGATCAGCAGGCTTCCTGCTACCCCCTGCCTTTGATTCCCAGTTTCGTCTCCACGTCCAGAACCAGTCTCGTAGTCTTCAATACTACATCAGGGTTCAGACTCATGGAATCAATCCCTGCCTCGACCAGGAACCCGGCTATTTCCGGGTAATCCGACGGCGCCTGGCCGCACAGCCCGGAATGCCGCTTGTTGCGTTTGCAGCCCTCGATGGCCATGCGAATCATGGCTTTTACACCCGGGTCCCGTTCGTCAAACTCGAAAGCCACCACATCCGAGTCCCGGTCGACACCAAGCGTCAACTGGGTAAGATCGTTGGAGCCGATGGAAAAACCGTCGAAAACGGCGGCAAAGGCATCGAGCTGGATGACGTTGTTGGGGATTTCGCACATGACGTAGATTTCCAGGCCGTTGTCACCGCGCTTCAGGCCGTGTTCGGCCATGGTGGCAATGACCTTTTCGCCCTCCTCCACGCGCCGGCAGAACGGGATCATGAGTTTGACGTTGCTCAGGCCCATGTCGTCACGTACGCGTTTCATGGCCGCGCACTCCATGGCAAAGCCCTCCGCATAGGAGGGGTGGCTGTAACGCGCCGCGCCACGGAAACCCAGCATGGGGTTCTCTTCCTCCGGTTCGAACCAGCGGCCACCCAGCAGGGTGGCATATTCGTTGGTCTTGAAATCAGACATGCGTACCACTACCGGTTTGGGGTAAAAAGCGGCCGCAATCGTGCCTACGCCCTCGGAGAGGCGTTGAACAAAGAACTCGCTGCCGCTCCTGTACTGTTCTGACAGCGCGAGCACCTTTTCCCGCTCCTGTTCGTCCTCGATGCGTTCCGGGTGCAACAGGGCCATGGGGTGCGCCTTGATGTATTCGTTGATGATAAATTCCATGCGTGCCAGGCCGACGCCGTCATTGGGCAGGAAACTGGTTTTGAAAGCGATCTCCGGGTTGCCGAGATTGATCATGATCCCGGTCGACGGCCGTCGCAGGCCAGAAAGGTCGGTTTGCTCGATGTTGTATTCAAGCCTGCCGGGGTAGACACGGCCGATATCGCCCTCGGCGCAGGACACGGTCACCAGGTCACCATCATTGACCACGCGCGTGGCTTCGCCGCTACCGACCACGGCCGGAATACCCAGCTCGCGGGCAATGATCGCGGCATGGCAGGTACGTCCGCCCCGGTTGGTAACGATGGCGGCCGCCGTTTTCATCACCGGCTCCCAGTCAGGCGTAGTGGTATCGGAGATCAGTACCTCACCCGGCCTGAAATACTTCAGGTGATCCAGATCACAGATGACCCGCGCTTTCCCGACCGCGATTTTGGCGCCGACTGCGCGGCCCGTGATGACCGGCGTCTGCTGGTGGGCGGCAAGATGATACTCCTCCAGCATGCTGCCCTGGCGCTGGGATGCGACCGTCTCGGGACGTGCCTGCACCATGTAGAGTTCACCATCGATACCGTCCTTGGCCCACTCCATGTCCATAGGTTTGTTCTGGTAATGCTGCTCGACGCGGATGGCATAGTCGGCCAGTGTCATCGCCTCGTCGTCGCTGATACAGAAGCGCGCGCGTTCCCCGGGAGAGGTCGTTACATTGCGCACCGTGTGACGGGTGCCGCCACGACCGTAGATCATTTTCAGTTTCTTGCTGCCCAGCGTGCGGCGCAGGACTGTGCGGTGTCCCCTGACAAAGGTCGGCTTGTGTACGTACAGCTCGTCCGGGTCTACCGCACCCTGCACCACGTTCTCGCCGAGCCCGTAGGCAGCTGTTATAAACACCACATCCCTGAAACCGGTTTCGGTATCCAGCGAAAACATCACGCCGGACGATGCCAGGTCAGAACGCACCATCTTCATGACACCAATGGACAAGGCCACCTTGAAATGGTCAAACCCCTGGTCGATGCGGTAGTGGATGGCACGGTCGGTAAACAGGCTGGCAAAACAGCGCCTGCAGGCGTCCAGGTATTCAGCCTCACCGCGAATGTTCAGGTAGGTATCCTGCTGACCGGCGAAGCTGGCAGTCGGCAGGTCTTCCGCGGTGGCCGAACTACGGATCGCCAGGCTCATGTCCTCGCCGTATTCCTCGCGCAGCCTGCGGTAGGCATCCAGCATCTGCCCGCGCAGGTCATCGGGCAGGGGTGCCGCGTAGACAATGGAACGCGCCTGTGCACCACGCTCGGCAAGGTCAGATACGTTGTCGGGGTCGAGTCCGTCCAGTGCCGCGCGTAACGCATCCCAGGCACCGGCACTGTCGAGCACATAGCGGTACGCATCCGCGGTGGTAGCGAAACCGTTAGGCACTTTTACACCCTGCGGTGTCAGTTCCCGGTACATTTCGCCCAGCGATGCATTCTTGCCGCCCACGATCGGCACATCCTGAATGCCTATTTCATTAAAGAAACGTATGAATTTAGTATCATTACTCATTGTATTTCCATGTATTTATTCAGACTTCAGTACCGATGCCGGTATATCCTTCATACCCTGTCCGTGCATCAGGTGCGCACTGTATGCCTGCCTCCGGGCAGGGTGCAGCAACCTGGCTGACAGCGGGGATGACCACTTGTTCACGGGCGAGCCCGCTCCTACACTGTGGCCCCGTCATCGCGCGCCAGTATGCGCACAAAAGGAAACCGGGATCTTGATCGGAATCATCTTTATCTGGATTGCCACCCTGCTGGGGCTGTGGATCGTTACCCTGGTGTTACCCGGTGTACGGGCCAATACCACCGGCGGACTGATCCTCGCCGCACTGGTACTGGGACTGGTGAACACCTTCATCCGGCCGGTGCTGTGGTTCCTGACCCTGCCCCTGACGGTACTGACCTTCGGCCTGTTCGCGCTGGTGGTCAACGCCATCACTATTTCGCTGACCGCCTCCCTGGTCAGCAACTTTGAAGTCGACGGCTTCGGATCGGCGCTGCTGGCGGCCATCATCATGGCGCTACTTGGCATCCTGGGTTTCGCCGCACTCGAGTGGTTAATGATGGGTAGTGTACACTGGACCTATATTGAACAGTATCGTGGTGGCTCCTTCATATAAGGAACCTCACAGCCGTCCCGTTAACCTTTGTAACGAGCACACAGGTGAGAACATGAAACCGGTACCGGCAGAATCCAGCGCCAGAGTATTCCGCACGTGACCAGGAAAAAACATCACCGGCCGGAAGTCCCCCTACCCGCACATCCCCGACAGCGCAAGCAGGCACTGCCGTGGCAGACACCCAAGCCGCGAGCAGAAGACCCGGACGCACCGGCCAAACTGGAACAGATCCTCAACAGCCCGAGCTACATCCAGGCCGACCGGGATACCGGGTTTCTCGCCCGCGACGATGCCCGCGCTATACGCCTGCAGCTGGACTACCTGAAACCGGAAATACTACTGAACCAGCACGGCATACTGCATACCATTGTGGTGTTCGGCAGTACCCGCATCAGTGAACCGGCGGCGGCAAAAACAAAGGTAAATGCGCTGCGTGAAGCCCTGGCCGCTGCCCCGGAGGACCAGAAGCTGCAGCGCCGCCTGTATGTAGCCGAACGCATCCTGGAAAAAAGCCGCTATTACGATGTCGCGCGGGAATTCGGGCAGCTGGTCGCCAATGCCGGCAACGGCCCGGATGATTCACGACTGGTGGTAATGACCGGAGGCGGACCGGGCATCATGGAAGCCGCCAACCGCGGGGCACACGACAAAAAAGCAAAAACCATCGGCCTGAATATCTCACTGCCGCACGAACAGTACCCGAACCCGTACATCACCCCCGAGCTGTGTTTCCGCTTTCACTATTTTGCCCTGCGCAAAATGCACTTTTTGCTGCGCGCCCGGGCACTGGTGGCCTTTCCCGGCGGCTTCGGCACTTTTGATGAGCTGTTCGAAACCCTTACCCTGATACAGACGCGCAAGATCAAACCGTTGCCCGTGATCCTGGTGGGCGAATACTACTGGCGCAAGGTGCTGGATGTCGATTACATGGTGGAAGAAGGCGTCATCGACGAAGAAGACCGCAACCTGTTCTGGTATGCGGAAACCGCAGAGGATATCTGGGAAGGCATCCTGTGCTGGCACGAAACCAATGGAGAACCACTGTGAAAATCGCTTTCCACGGAGCCGACCGGACCGTGACCGGCTCCTGTCACCAGGTCAGCTGCAATGGCAGGAACATACTCATCGACTGCGGCCTCTACCAGGGCGGACGCGAACTGACCGAAGAAAACGCGGAACCGTTCGGCTTTGAGCCGGCGGACATCGATTTCCTGCTGCTGACGCACGCACACCTGGATCACTGCGGGCGCATACCGTTGCTCGCCAAACGTGGTTTTGCCGGCGAGATCATCACTACCGCCGCCTCCCGGGAACTGGCCCGCCTGGTCATGCTGGACGCAGCCGGCCTGCAGGAGGAAGAAGCCGCCTACCAGACCCGCAAGGCCGCCCGCCACGGCAACCACGTGCAGGACATCCAGCCGCTGTATACCGTACTCGATACCCTGAACTGCCTGGACTACTTCGGGCGCAAGGCCTCCTTCCACCAGCCACTGCAACTGGCACCCGGTATCCGGGCGACCTTTTTTGAAGCCGGCCATATTCTCGGCTCCGCCAGTATCCTGCTGGAGCTGGAAGAAGACGGCCGCACACGCAGCCTGCTGTTTTCAGGAGACCTCGGTTATTCCAACCGCGCGATCCTGCGTAACCCGGCGCCACCGCCGCACGCGGATATCGTGATCATGGAAACCACCTACGGCGATCGCCTGCACAAACAACTACAGCCTTCCATCGAGGAACTCTACACCGCGATCAACGACACCTTTCGGCGCGGCGGCAATGTCATTATCCCGACCTTTGCACTGGAACGGGCACAGGAACTCCTCTATTACCTGCGCGCCGGCGTGGATGAAAATCGCATTCCACGCACTACCCAGGTGTTTCTCGATTCGCCAATGGCCATCTCTGCAACAGAGATCTTTGAACGCCACCCCGAGTGCTACGATGCCGAAACCCTGAAACTGTTCAGGGATGGTAACGATCCATTCCGGCTGCCTGCGCTGCATTTTACCCGCCAGACCAGCGACTCCATGGCCATCAACCGGCTCAGCGGCGGCGCGGTGATCATGGCGGGTTCCGGTATGTGTACCGGTGGACGGGTACGCCACCACCTCAAGCACAACCTGTGGCGCCGTGACAGCAGTGTCGTCTTCGTCGGCTACGCCGTACGCCATACGCTGGCACGACGTATTATCGATGGCGCAAAGAGCGTGCATATCTTTGGCGAGGAAATCCCGGTACACGCCAGCATCTACATGATCGGCGGTTTTTCCGCCCACGCCGACCAGGCCGAGCTGCTGGCCTGGCACCAGGCAACCGGGCAACCGGAGATCACCTGCCTGGTGCACGGCGAGGAAGACACCATGAAAAAATTTGCCCGGCACCTTGAAAACACCGAGATCCGGATGCCGGAAATGCACCAGGTCTACGATCTTTAACGGCACACAAGGCTGCGCCCGCAATGACGGGAAGCAAATCCCGAGCAGGGAATTCAACCGGGAAAGCCCGGTAATTTCATCCTCACGGGAACTGACAGGTGCTTATTTTGTTCTAAACTTGTTAGTATGAGCCGATAATCAGTATAACTTTACTGCACGGAGGAAGTTCCCATGAGAAGACTCTATTTCCTGTTACCGGACCTGGATACCACCCACAAGGTAGTCGACGAATTACTGCTGGCACGTATTGAAGAACGGCATATACACGTCATCGCCAGGGAAGGTACGGCACTGGAAGATCTGCCGGAAGCCAGCCTGGTCCAGAAAAGCGATTTTGTACCTGCGGTGGAACGCGGCATTGCCATGGGCGGCGCTACCGGTGTAGTCGCAGGGCTGGCCGCACTGGCATTCCCGGGCGTGGTCATTGCCGGTGGTGCGTTACTGGCCATGGGTCTGGCAGGTGCCGGCATGGGGGCCTGGCTGGGTGGCATGATCGGCATGGACGTGGAAAACACCCACATCCGGCAATTCGAGGACGCAATTCAGAACGGGCAACTGCTGGTACTGGTGGATGTCCCCAGGGATCGCGTCGAAGACATCCAGGAACTGGTCAAGAAGCATCACGCCGAAGCGGATTTCGAAGGTACCGAGCCAACCATACCGGCCTTTCCCTGAAACCCGCAAACGCTGTAGTGCCGTCATGCACACCGGCTGACCGACGCCGCCTGCCAAAGCGACGGCGGGCCGGTTTTGCACAGGCCGGCACTGGTTTGGCCGAATGCCGGGTCCGCAGGGCCTGTTAACACTATGCGAACAGGCCCGGGTTCAGGTATTGCGTTTCAGAAATGCCTCAAGACGGCCTGCCGCCTCGCCCGGCCGGCTGACAACGGAACCGATCAGCTCGAACAAGGGGTAATCCTTTGCCCGGAACAGGCTGTGCCGTCTGATCATTTCCAGGGTATGCACGCCCTCCCCCGCGATCCCCTCGACCTCTCCCCGCGCCAGCCTGCAGCCCAGTTCGTGGTGGTGTGAATTCCTGCTGGTCGCCGTCGTGACCAGATCGCCCAGCCCGGCGAGGTGCCAGGGGCTGCCGGCTGCGCCACCCATGCGACGCACGATCCGGTCCAGCTCGCGGATCGAGGCGACTGCCAGGTAGCCGCGCACGTTGTCTCCCATCTGCAGTTCGTCGGCCATGCCGAAGACCATGGCATAGACATTTTTCAGGATCACCGACCAGCTGATGCCGCTAATGTCCGGACTGTACTCGATCAGCAGACGGGTCTCTGCAAACAGCGCCTTCACCGCCCGCTCGGTTGTTTTCCCTGTACAGCCGAGCTGCGCAAAGCCGTAACGTCCCGCGCGTATCTCCTCCGAGATCATCGGGCCATACAGCAGGGCATAGGGATGCCGGGTTCCCAGGACTTCGGCAAACACCTGGGCAGCGGTCTGCCCGTTTTCGTCCAGCCCCTTGGCAATACTGATACAGATGGCGTGCGGCGCCAGCAAGGGCAGCAGGCGCGTGACCACTTCATGGTGTGGACTGACCGGCAGGCAGAACAACACCAGGTCGGCAGCAGGCGCCACCTCCTCAAGAACAGCGGACTGAAAACCGTCGAGCGGGTATTTCTCCCAGATATCCAGCTGCACGCGTTCGCACAGCAGGGTCTGCATGGCGTGCCCCATTTCACCATACCCCAGCACCAGCACCCTGGTTTTCCTCATCAGCCCTCGTCCTCACGGTTGTCCGACCATGCCAGTACACGCTTGTGCAGTTCCATCACCAGCAGTACGGAAAGTGCCAGCCCCAGCAACTCCAGCCAGTGTTGCAGTGAAACCGGCTGGATGCGCAGCACGTCGCGCAGTCCGGGAGTATACATGGCGCCGATGTGTACCAGCTGCGCGACTACCGTTCCCAGCAACAGCAAGGGATTCCGCAACGGACTGTGCCGGAACACCGAGCGTGTTTCCGAACGGCTGTTGAATACGTGGATATTCTCGAACAACACCATCAACAGCAGCGTACTATTACGCGCTTCATCGAGACTGAACCCGCGCCCCAGCAACCACTGGTAGACCAGGAAGGCCACCATCCCGATCACCAGCGCCGACAGCAGCACCCGCTCGATCATCAGGCGATTGAAAACCGGTTCCTGCGGCGGCCCATGGCGATACCGACCTGGGCCGCATGCAAGGCCGGTGCATCATTGGCGCCGTCACCACTGACCGCAACGAAATGTCCCTGCCGTTGCAGCGACTGCACGATACCCAGTTTCTGGCTCGGCTCCACGCGGGCAAACACGCGCGCGTCCCGGGTCAGCCGGCACGCGGTCGCCGGCTTCCAGCAGGACGATATCGCCCGTCACCAGCCCGGTTGCATCAATTTCATGGCTGTCACCACCGCGCAACACGCGACAGCGGGTTGCCACCAGTTCCCCGAGCGACTGCGCGGCACGCTGTGCCGAAAACTCCTGCAGGGTACCGATCACAGCGTTGAGCAGCAGTACGGCAAAGATAAACCCGGCATCGGACCAGTGCCGGATCGACAGCGACAGCAGGGCCGCTGCCAGCAGCACATAGATCAACGGGCTGGCAAACTGGCGCAGGAATACCTGAGCCAGGCCCGGTGGCCGGGCACGCGGCAGGCGGTTGGGCCCGTAGCGCTCCAGGCGTGCAGTCGCCTCGGCCTGGCTCAGGCCATGCCGGGAACCCTGCAGGACATCGACAACCGCGTCGGCTGACCGGGCGTGGGGTGGAAAAATGGATTGCATCATAGCAGTGACACTGGACCGGTTCCGGCTACTGTACCGCCTGACGCTGACCGGGGCACCATCAGATTCGTCGGCCGTGGCAGACAGGGCCACATGCCCCGTGACGAATCTCAACGCTGACAAGCCTTGCACTACGACAATCCACCCGGAATACAGCCAGATGTTATAGTAGCGCTTCCCTTTTTGACCTGTATGCACAAGGAGCAGGCAGTGGTACCCATACACTTCCGGCACACCGGCCAATGGCTGCAGATGGCAGTCCTGGCAGCCACCACCCTCTTTTTATCTACTGGCTGCTCGACCGACCAGGTGCACTCTTCGGTACAGTTCGAGGCCATTTCACTGGCCGCGGATGACCTGGAAACCTGGGGACTGGGATTCATTACGCCGTCCACCGTGACCGGGCAGGAACAGGACGTGCAGAACCTCGCGTTTGTGTTTGCCCGGGTGCTGGAAAAAGAACGCCCCGACATCCACGTCGTCAGTCTTCCCGAAGCACTGAGTTCAGTCAACCGGGCCGGCCTTGCCGACACATACAAACAGATGTACGTCGACTACAGTGATACCGGTATCTTCAAGAAAGACGCGCTGCACCGGGTGGGCGAAGTCATCGGTGTGCGCTATCTCGCACAGCTGAAACTGTCCAGCTTCAACCAGAACTCCAGGGGCCGTTTCAGTTTCCTCGGCTTGCGCCTGATGCAGACCAAGGCAGCCAATATCCGCCTCTTTCTGCAAATCTGGGACAGTGACAGCGGCGCCATCGTGTGGGAGGGCGCAGAGGAAATGAACTATGCCTGGGACACCTCCAGCGAAAAACCGGTCACTTTCCAGCTGATCGTGGAGGAGATCGCCCGCAACCTGGTCAACAAGTTACCGGGGGCGCCTGACAACCCTGCACAATAGAGTTGAAACAACTTGTTTCAATCGGAGCAAAACGCGTGAACACTCGCACCACCCCGCTGCACCGGATCAGCGACGTCAGCAAACTGCTCGGCATGTCCGCCGACACATTGCGGTACTACGAAAAGATCGGCCTGATCCCGAAAGTGCAACGCAGCGGCGGTGGTGTGCGCCTGTACAGCGAAGCCGACCTGTCGCGCCTGCGCTTTATCCGTCGCGCACAGAGCATGAACTTTTCCCTGGCGGAAATCGGTGCGCTGCTGAACATGCGCGAAGACCCGCAACACGCACGCGATGAAGTACGCGAACTGACGCGTGGCAAGCTGGCTGCCGTGGAACGGCAACTGGCAGAACTGGATACCCTGCGCAGGGAACTGCAGCTGCTGGTCAACCTGTGCACCGGCAGCGAGGAAGGTTGCCCGATCATCGACGGGATCGATAAAAAACGGTAACCGTTTCAGGCACTGTGTACGGTGACCTGCTGTGCTTCACCGAGCAGGAGCTCGCAGGCCCGCTCTACGTCACGGCGCTGGCCGCTGACCAGCAACAGGTAGTGTTCTGCGTGAATGGCCTGTTCATACTCTTCGATACTGTGCCGCGGGATACCCAGACCATATAACGCCTTGCCCGGCACAGAAAGCCCCGCAACGCCCTCACTCTCCCCACGTATCATCAGGGACACGATCTGCCCTGCCGCAGCCAGTGCTCCGTTGCCCGGCACCCAGAAACAGGCCGCATCCGGCAACAGCTGCCATACCTGCGCCCAGGTGGCGCTGGCCGGTCCCCAGAAGCGCGCCTGGCGATCAGTCAGGCAGAACCCGATGGGTACTACCTGCGCATGGCCACCTTTCCCCAGCACTGACACCTGCTGCAGGTCGCTACCCGCGGCCTGCAGGCTGTGCAGCGCTTTTGCCAGGCAGCCGCCGCCCGGATAGATCGAAACACAACTGTTTTGTTCCATAGGACCCTATGCCAACAGATGGCATCCCTGAATAACCGGCAGCCAGGTGCACCATAAAAAGGAACGATACAAAGGGCTGTCATCTGGGTGACAGCCGTCAGCCGGTACTGGCATTCTCTGGTCACAGTCGTTACCCGGCACCGCCCGCAGACCGGGCGTCATTCTGCCTGGCGGTCAATTTCCTCCGAAAATTCAGATCCATACAAGGAACCTGGTGAATAACATGGCGGTGTCCCGTTGCGGCATTACAACGCTGGACCTGGCGCAGAAAAGATCCTACAATATGGGATATATTTCCCATTAATTGGTTTGTGGGACAAACAGGTATGCAAAGGACGCGCAGGCCGTTTAATGAACGTCATCGACAACACAGCTGTAAGGCCAATGCTATGAATACGCCCGTAAAAACAGACAAAAGACGTACTGAACGAAGGCGTGATTTCAATTCGAAGCTGGCAACCCGGTCTGCGTCTGCTGCGCATCCCGGTGCCTGTCAGGACCGTCGCAGTATGCCGGACCGCAGGCTCAATAACATTCAGCTTGAATTCATTCCGCTGCAGCTGGTTTAGTGCGGGCAGATCACGCGGTAGCCGGCTCCCGGGTCAACGCCGGGATGAAATCCCGGCAGCATGGCCGGATCAGGAATTTCTGCATGAATCAGCGTTTACTTAAGTAACGATGCGCACATACAGTCCCATTACGATCATGTAGGCTCGCCGTACTGCGCACTTGTTTCAGGTGCGTCTGAGGCTGACTAACTACCGTGTATTATTCGACCTTTTTCTTTGAACGGTCGCCGGCAAAATATCTGCTACATGCCCCCGTAGTCAACCCGGATCCCGGCGAGTCTATAAGCGTTTGGTGAAATGACTACTGTACATGTAGGATGGTGTAGTCAGCCAGCTAAATAATGATCGCTAAAAACACATTGATGGACGCACGGAGGATCACTGATGAACCTGGAAAGAACCACCCTTTCGATCTCGATCGGCATTGCCCTGGGGATGGCAAGCTATACCACGCATGCCGCTCTGACCAGCAGTGCAACACTCGATTTTTCCCTGGGAACGGCAGAAGTAATCAGCTGCAGCAACGGCACCACACCACCTTGCACCAATACTGCCTACAACGTCACAGATATCGTTGGCTCCTATTTCAGTATGGAACTTAACGGTGACGGTGTGGTCGCCCCGTTCGAAAAATTCCCCATTGGCAGCTTCAATGGTATCCATATCGGGACTGTGCAAGCAGCTAGCGGCAGTCACACCGGACTGATCAACGGTAGCGAGCAACCCGATATCGATAGCCCCTGGCTTTTCTCGGGAAGCGTCGGCATGCACCAGACAACCTCACCCATCACGGTCAATGGTGGTTCGGGCGACAACCTCACCCTGGATATGAGCGGCTGGAATATTACCTGGAATGGCATTCCGAGTATCCCGATGGTTCAGCAAGGAGCCGCCTCCATCAGTTGCACCACCGGTAGCAGCTGTTCAGATGGCAGTAACTACACGCTGGATGCCGCTTTCCATGTGACCGGTGCCGGTTTTACAACGATCCCCTATACCGTGCATCTCGAAGGGCAGGTAAGCAACGTGCCGGTACCGGCCGCCGCCTGGCTGTTCGGCTCGGGTCTGGCAGGACTGCTGACATTCGCCAGGCGCAGAAAAACCGGCCAGGCTCCGACTGCTGCAACCAGGGCCGTGAACGGCTGACTCCCGACCTTCAACGCCGGGATGAAATCCTGGTGCGCTGTGCCGGCCGGGGATCGACCTCTCCCGCGTACTCCTGCAGGGATTCCAGCTCCGCAACCTCCGTGTGGAACTTGTCCCGGTGCAGGATACCCTGCCTGCGCCAGTGCTGAAGGTGCCGGTTGATCACCTGGCGCACCGACCCCACCATGCGCGCCAGTGCATCATCGTGCAGGTCATGGATCAGCCGCAGGTGCAATTTTTCATCGCCTGACTGCGGGTGCTGTGGTGCAACATGGCGCAGAATCAGGCGCGCCAGGCGCGTCATGGTGTCGTGCAGGGCAAGGTCGGTAGCCAGGTCTTCCATCCTGCGCATCTGTTCACCGAGGTAGGGCAGGAAGTTGCGATTGAATTCGGGGTGCCGGTCGATCCATGCACGCGCGGCGTCAATCGGTACCGAGATCAGCGCAACATCATCCAGCGCAACGGGTACCACCTCGTGCGGCCGGGTATTCAGCAGGGTCACCACGTCGATGCCATCGCCGGGCCCGAGGATATACAGGGTGATGCTTCTACCGGTATGCGGATTGATGCGCGCCACTTCCAGGCGCCCTTCAATCAGCAGGTAGAAACGCTGCTGGAAAATCTCCGGGTCCAGTTGCACACCCCGCCGCCAGGTGTCACGCCGGAACAGCGCCAGCATGTCATCAAGCAAGGCATCGGACAGGCCGGCAAACAACGGGGAACGTGACAGGACGTCTTTACAGTGCCGGTAGTAGACCGGGTCTCTTTTCATTACCGGCAGCTCTCTTCAGCGGGTCATGAACGGAACCGGCAGTATGACAAATCAACCCGCATTTAGACACCCTGCCGGGACCTGCCGGGCGCTGTCAGCGACGGATGCGCCGAAATTCCTGCACCAGCGACCCCAGCTCCCGTACCAGCATCTCCCGGCCGGTGCTGGAACGGTAGACGGTTTCCACCAGCAGGCTGCCGGCAAAAGTTGCCCAGATCGCCCAGAAAGACAGGCGGCTGGTCTGCCACTGGTAGATCATCAGGGCAACGAACACGCCCAGCGTAAGCAGCCAGCCAGTGACGATAATCCAGCGTCGGCCACCGCACTGCGGCGTCATGCGGTAGTGCGCCGCCAGCACAAACAGGTAGATCACCATGACCACGGCGCTGGTCACCGATGCGATACCGCTCAGGTTCAGCAGCAGGGTAAAAAACAGGCTGAGGACGACAGTGATGTACAGGCCCTCCGGCGCCTGGAACCAGGCCTTGCGCTGGAATACCGGTGGCAGTTCACCATCGCGCGCCAGTGCATAGGCGATATTGGCTCCGCCATAGAGGGTCGCGTTCAATGCCGATGCAATGGAAAACAGGGCGCCAACGGATACCAGGATATACCCCCAATGGCCAAGAAACGGTTTCGCCGCCTCGGCCAGCGCAAAATCCTCGGCCTTCACCAGGGCCGGCAGCGGCAGATTGCCCACCGCAACCACGGAGACGAGGATATACACGACCGAGACGATAAAAATACTCAGAAAGATGGCGCGTGGGACATTGCGCTGCGGGTCACGCATGTGTTCCGAGGCGTTAGTGACCAGCCCGAAGCCCATGTACGCCAGGAAAAATACCGCGGTTCCGTCGAGTGCCTGCCGGGCGTGGTGCGCACCCAGTTGCGGCATAATCCAGTCGAGGTGCACGCTGCGCATTCCCAGCACCACAAACAGGCCAAGTATGGCCAGCTTGACCAGCACGATGACAAACTCGACCCTGCCGACGCGTTCCGAGCCGGCCAGGTTCAGGAACATGAAGGCCAGTACCACCGCCACTTCCACGACAGCGCGGCTTACTGTGCCGGTTTCCACCGACAGCAGGGGTAACAGGTAGCCCGCAAACCCCTTGGCAAACAGGGAAATCGAGACCACGTAGCTCATCCAGAAAAGGAAACTCAGCGCCCCGGTGAGCAGGTTGTCACCAAATCCCTGCAGGATGAATTCCATCGGCCCCGCGTTGGAGATGATTTTCGCGCCCATCACCGCGTAGGAATAGGCCACCAGCAGGGCAATCAGACCGGACAGCACAAACACCAGCGGCAGGTTCTGCCCCGCGGTGCGCGCACCCAGCCCGAAAATGGAGAAAATACTGGCGCCGATCATGGTGCCGACTGCGATGGAGGTCGCCTGCAACAGGCCAATCCGGTTTTTGTTATTGCTCATGGGAACATCCTGTTGATGCACGGGTCTCGACAATGGACAAACCTGTCACCCAGGTTGCAGCCCTTCAGGGCCGGGTCAGCGCACAATGCGCTCACTGACTGTATAGTCTCCCGGCAACCCCTGGCGTAGAGTGCAAGTATGATCGAATCGGCCCCGGAAAACAGCCCGCCTGACGGGCTCTCTTCGACAGAAGCCGCCAAACGGCTGCAGCAGTACGGTGCCAACGCCCTGGAAGAAAAAAACGTTTCCCCGCTGCTGAAGCTACTGGGGTACTTCTGGGGTCCGATTCCCTGGATGATCGAGGTGGCCGCCGCGCTCTCCGCGCTGATCCAGCACTGGCCCGACTTCTGGATCATCACCACGCTGCTGCTCTTCAATGCGGGTGTCGGGTTCTGGCAGGAATACACCGCCGGTAACGCGGTGGCGGCGCTCAGGAAGCAGCTCGCCCTGCAGGCCCGCGTACTGCGCGACGGCCAGTGGCAGGAAATCGAGGCCACCCGGCTGGTGCCGGGTGATGTAGTGCGCCTGCGCCTTGGCGATGTAATCCCCGCCGACGTCACGCTGCTGGAAGATGCCTACCTGAGTATTGACCAGTCCGCCCTGACCGGGGAATCCCTGCCCGTTGCCAGGCAACAGGGAGACGAGGCCTACTCCGGAACCATCATCAAGCAGGGCGAGTCGATCGCCCGGGTCACCGCTACCGGCAAGCATACCCGGTTCGGCAAGACCGCCAGCCTGGTGGAACAGGCGAAAACCGTATCGCACTTCCAGAAAGCGGTGCTGACCATCGGCGATTACCTGATCTACGTCAGCCTGGCCCTGGTCATTGCCCTGGTCCTGGTGCAACTGCACCGCCATGCCCCCTGGCTGGAGCTGGTGCAGTTTGCCCTGATCCTTACCGTGGCTTCCATCCCCGTTGCCATGCCCGCAGTGCTGTCCATGACCATGGCCCTGGGGGCCATGGCGCTGTCGAAACGCAAGGCCATCGTCACCCGCCTGGAGTCCATCGAGGAAATGGCCAGTATGGACATCCTCTGCTCCGACAAGACCGGTACCCTCACCCGCAACCGGCTCACCCTGGGCAACATCGAGTTGTTCAGCGCCGGTGACAGGCAGGAGGTGTTGCTGGCCGCCGCTCTTGCTTCCCGTGAAGAAGACCGGGATGCCATTGACGAGGCGGTGTTACAGGGCCTCAGTGACCGGCGGGCACTTGAGCAGGTCGAACAAACCGCCTTTGTACCCTTCGACCCAGTGCACAAACGAACCGAGGCCAGCATACGCACACACGACGGCAACTCGTTTCGGGTGACCAAGGGAGCCCCCCAGGTCATCATGGAACTGGCCGGCCTGAGCGATGCCGGGCTGGAACGTGCAAACAGGGTAGTAGACGATTTCGCATCCCAGGGCTACCGCGCGCTGGCCGTGGCCCGCCAGGCACAGGAAAACGGGCCATGGTCCTTCCTGGGCATCCTGTCGCTGTTCGACCCGCCGCGGGAAGATTCCGCCGAGACCATTGCCAGCGCCCGCGCGCACGGCGTACAGGTCAAAATGGTCACCGGCGACAATACCGCCATCGCCCGCCAGATCGCCGGCAAGCTGGGACTCGGCACCCATATCCTGAAAGCGGACAGCCTGCCAACCGACCATACCGGCAGTGCGATTCCGGCCGATCTTACCGAACGCGTGGAAAACTCGGACGGCTTTGCCGAAGTATTCCCCGAACACAAGTTCTCCATCGTCAAAATCCTGCAGGCGAACAACCATATCACCGGCATGACCGGGGACGGGGTAAACGATGCCCCGGCACTGAAACAGGCGGATGTGGGTATCGCCGTCAGCGGTGCCACCGATGCCGCACGCGCCGCCGCCGACCTGGTCCTCACCAATCCCGGACTGTCGGTGATCATCCATGCCATCGAAGAAGCACGACGCATCTTCGAGCGCATGAATGCCTACGCCATCTACCGCATCAGCGAGACCATCCGCATCATGTTCTTCGTGGTACTGGCCATGATTTTTTTCAACTTCTATCCCATCACAGCGGTAATGATCATCCTGCTCGCATTCTTCAACGACATCCCGATCATGACCATCGCCTACGACCATACCGACCTGGAAAAGAGCCCGGTGCGGTGGAACATGCGGCAGGTCATCACCGTTGCTACCGCCATGGGCGTCACCGGCGTCATCGGCAGTTTCGGTATGCTGCTGATCGCCATGGACTGGCTGCAGCTGAGCGTGGACCAGATCCAGACCTACGTATTCCTGAAGATGGCGGTCGCCGGGCACCTGGTCCTGTTCGTGGCGCGCAGCAAGGGCCACTTCTGGAAACGGCCCTGGCCGGCCCCCGTCATGATCTGGTCAGCCGTTGTCACCAAGGTGGCGGCAACGCTGCTGGCTGCGCGGGGTTTTGGCCTGATCACCGCCATTACCTGGCCGGAGATCGCCCTCATCTGGGGCTACTCGCTGGTTTCCGCTTACCTCACCGACCTGGTCAAGGTAGCGGTCTATCGACGCATGGGAAACCGCACGCCGCGCCACATGGATTTTCTCCACACGCTCAAGGCCCGCTTTGTACGCGGTGGGTAATCAACGGCCCTGACAACAACCCTGGAACCATACGATGAAGAAAAATGATTTTTCCCTTGACGGGAATGGCGACAAGCCCAGGATAGAGATCAACCGGACCAGCCGGCAGAAGTTCTGGCAGAACCCGGGGTTTACCCTGATCATCTACCTGCTGTTCATCTTCCTCTCCTTCCAGATGTGGCAGGGTTACCAGGAAACGAAACGGGAGGAAATTCCCTACAGCGAGTTTCTGCAGCACGTCAGTAAGCGGGAAGTGGCCGAGGCGATCGTCACCGACAAGCTGATCCGGGGCACACTCACTATCCATGACAAACAGACCGGCAAACCCAGGCAGTTTATCACCATCCCGTTGCACAACCTTGACCTCGCCACCCTGCTGGAAAAACAGGGGGTCAAATACGTGGTACGGCAGAGCAGCGACTGGCTGGGCAACTTCCTGTTCAACTGGGTGCTGCCCTTCGGGCTGCTGTTCATGCTCTGGGGCTGGATGGCGAAGCGCATGGGTAACATGGGCAAGGGGTTCCTGAATATCGGCAACCGGGTGCACATTCATCCCGATTCCCTGCCGAAAGTAACGTTTGACGACGTAGCCGGCAGCGACGAAGCCAAGCAGGAACTGAAAGAGGTCATCGACTTTCTCGGTGATCCGGGCCGTATCCAGCGGCTGGGCGGGCGCATGCCCAAGGGCATGTTGCTGGTAGGCCCGCCGGGCACCGGCAAAACCCTCATGGCGCGTGCCGTGGCCGGCGAAGCCGGCGTGCCCTTTTTCAACATCAGTGGCTCCGAGTTCATCGAGATGTTTGTCGGCGTGGGCGCTGCACGGGTCCGGGAGATGTTCGAGCAGGCCCGGGAGAAAGCCCCCTGTATCATCTTCATCGACGAACTGGATGCCATCGGCCGGGCACGCGGTGCCGGTCCGGTGATGGGCGGCCATGATGAACGCGAGCAGACCCTGAACCAGCTGTTGACCGAGATGGACGGTTTTGACCCTACCACGGGCGTCGTGGTCATGGCCGCCACCAACCGCCCGGAGATCCTCGACAAGGCACTGCTGCGTGCCGGTCGTTTCGACCGCCAGATCCTGGTGGACAAACCGGACCTGGTGGCGCGCGAAGAAATCCTCGCACTGCACGCCCGCAAGCTGAAGCTGGCGGCTGACGTGGACCTGAAGGTCGTCGCCCAGCGCACTCCCGGTTTTGTCGGTGCCGACCTGGAAAACATCTGTAACGAGGCAGCCATTCGCGCGGTGCGCGAAAACCATGACAGGGTTACCCTCAGGGATTTCGAGGCCGCCATAGACCGGGTCATTGCCGGACCTGAAAAAAGACACCGCGTCATCAACCGGGTGGAAAAACACCGTGTCGCCTGCCATGAATCCGGGCACGCACTGGTGGCCGAAACGGTACCCACCGGTGAACCGGTGCACAAGGTCTCCATCATCCCGCGCGGCATTGCCGCCCTGGGGTACACCCTGCAGCTGCCGGTGGACGAGAAGTTCCTCTCCACCGAGCAGGAACTGAAAGACCAGATCGCGGTACTGCTCGGCGGCCGGGTTGCCGAAGAGATCGTGCTGGGTGACGTCTCCAGCGGCGCCGCCAACGATCTGGAACGGGCCTCGGAGATCGCCCATGGCATGGTCACCCAGCTGGGCATGAGCGAACGTCTGGGACCCCTCACCTGGGGCAAGCGACACGAACTCCGTTACCTGGGCGTTGCGGAACAGGAAGAACGCAATTACAGCGAAGAAACGGCTCGCCTGATCGACGAAGAAGTCAAGTCCCTGGTAGAGGAAGGTCACGCCCGCGCCCTGGAAATCCTGAACGCCCGCCGGGATCAGCTGGATCGCCTTGCCGCCCTGCTGGAAGAGAAAGAGGTCATCAGCGGCGAAGAGGTCAAACGGGTGATCAGCAACACCGCACCCGTTGCCGATGCGTAGCTGCTTGCGAACGCGCCTATGCCACCAGGCACCGATAACTGGATACAGTTTCTCTCGGAATACGGCGAGGTACTGGTATTTTTCGGCGCGCTGTTTGAAGGTGAGACGATTATCGTCCTTGCCGGCGTACTCAGTCATCAGTCCGTACTGCCTTTTGCGTGGACCATCTGTGCCGCGGCGACCGGTGCATTCACCGGTGATCAGTTGAGTTTCCATATCGGCCGACAGTACGGTTCCAGTGTGCTCACACGTTTCCCGCGGGTGGCGCAACAGGCACAAAGCGTCCGGCCCCGGATCAGGGAGCGCGGCGACTGGATCGCCTTCGGCTGCCGCTTCATCTACGGCACACGCATCGTCACACCGATATTACTGGGCGCCAGCGGCTACTCGCCACAACGCTTTGCGCTGATCAACCTGGTCAGTGCAGCACTCTGGGCGTTGGCCGGCGTCACTGCCGGCTACCTGGTAGGCACGGGGGCGGAAAAACTGCTCGGGAGAATAGAGCACCTCGGGCAGATGCTGCTGGTCGTACTCACCGCCATGCTCGGCTGGTGGTGGTTCCGGCATCACAAACTCCACCAGTAACCGGCAATCGACCTGTTGCGTGCACCTGTCACCCAGGTTACATCCGCACGAGCAATACTGATTTAGGCTGCTCGTGCCATCATACAATCAGGTTTTCCGGAATACACCCCGGTATCGAGGTCAACCGTCTTTTGCCCAGGAGCA
>Ga0256841_1000879_pt1 | contig 28344 bp, 23 predicted proteins | sample 356308metaG_FD_185971 | JGI IMG/M metagenome (GOLD analysis project Ga0256841, IMG submission 185971) | Hydrothermal vent microbial communities from Mid Atlantic Ridge, Atlantic Ocean - 356-308 | ecosystem: Environmental > Aquatic > Marine > Hydrothermal vents | place: Atlantic Ocean: Mid...
CTTCGGATTCCGCGCCGCTAAATACTTCGTTATCGCACTGGTCAACGTCGTCTTCCCATGATCAATGTGCCCTATCGTCCCTATGTTCACATGCGGCTTGTCCCGCTCAAACTTCGGCTTGCCCATAATGTTCCCTCCTGTCGACGAAAATGTGTTAACTCACGACTCCTGTTACTCTCCCGATGATCTCTTCGGCCACCGATTTCGGCGCTTGTTCGTAATGAGAGAAGTGCATCGCATAGGTCGCCCGACCCTGAGTTAACGACCGGAGATCGGTGGCATAGCCGAACATCTCGGCCAATGGCACCATGGCGGTGATGATCTTCGTCCCGGGCATGGTGTCGATATGCTCGATGCGCCCCCGGCGAGCGGTGATATCGCCAGTGATCGCGCCCAGGTATTCTTCCGGCGTCACGATCTCCACCTCCATGATCGGTTCCAGGAGCACCGGCTCGGCGCGCTTGACGGCATCTTGGAATGCCAAGGATCCGGCGATCTTGAAGGCGAGCTCGCTGGAATCGACCTCATGATAGCTTCCATCATAGAGGCGGGCGCGAATATCGACCATCTCATATCCGGCGAGGATGCCCCGCTCCATCGCTTCGCGAATGCCCTCCTCCACCGCCGGGATGAACTCCTTGGGGATCACGCCCCCGCGAATCTCATTGACGAACTCGAACCCCGATCCCGGAGCGAGAGGCTCGATCTCGATGAGGGCATGCCCGTACTGCCCACGCCCTCCCGACTGACGCACGAACTTGCCCTCGCCTCGGGCCTTCTTGCGGATCGTCTCCCGATAGGTGACCTGAGGTCGCCCCACATTCACGCCCACGCCATATTCGCGGCGAAGACGATCGACGATCACATCGAGATGGAGCTCGCCCATCCCGGCAATCAGCATCTGTCCCGTCTCATGATCGGTGGACACCTTGAAAGATGGATCTTCACGAGTCAATTGATCGAGAGCCACCGAGAGCTTATCTTGATCGGGGCGCGTCCGAGGCTCAATCCGGACGGCGATGACCGGCTCGGGAAACTCGATGGCTTCCAGGACAATCGGATGCTGCGCATCACACAACGTATCCCCCGTAGTGCTGAACTTCAATCCCGAGATGGCGACGATATCGCCCGCGTAAGCCTCGTCCACGTCCTCCCGTTTGTTGGCATGCATGTACATCAATCGCCCCACCCGCTCCTTACGATCTCGCGTGGCGTTGTAGACGTGGCGGCCCGATCTCACCGTTCCCGAATAGATGCGCGTGAAGGCGAGCTGTCCCAGATGCTTATCGGTCAAGATCTTGAACACCAGCGCGGCGAACGGTTCGTCATCATCGGCCTCCCGCGTGACGACCTCCTGGGTCCGTGGGTCGATGCCCTCCACAGGAGGAATATCCAGTGGGGAAGGAAGATAGAGCACAATGGCATCCAGCAGGGGTTGAATCCCCTTATTTCGGAAGGCCGCGCCACAGAGGACGGGGACGAGCTTCAGTTCCAGACATCCTCGGCGAAGGGCGTCGCGAATGGCCGTCTCCTGGACCGGTTGTCCCTCCAGGTACTGTTCGGCCACCACATCATCATACTCGGCGACGGCTTCGACCATCCGCTCCCGAGCGGCCTCGGCTTGCTCCCGAAGCGCCGCGGGGATCTCTCCGACGATGTATTCGGCGCCCAGCGTTTCATCCAGCCAGGTGATGGCGCGCATGCCGATCAAATCGATCACCCCTTGAAACTCATCGCCTTTGAACAGAGGAAGTTGAACGGGGACGGGATTGGCTTTCAATCGACTGCGGATCTGCTCGACCACTCGATCGAAGTCGGCGCCCACCCGATCCATCTTATTGACAAAGGCGATGCGCGGAACGCGATATTTATCGGCCTGACGCCACACGGTCTCCGACTGTGGTTCGACCCCGCCCACCGAATCGAAAATGGCGATCATCCCGTCCAGGACGCGGAGACTCCGTTCGACTTCGATGGTGAAATCGACATGGCCGGGCGTATCGATGATATTAATGCGATAGCGATCGCCCGAATCACCGCCACCGAGGCGCCAGTAGCACGTCGTCGCTGCCGAAGTGATCGTAATGCCCCGCTCCTGCTCTTGAACCATCCAGTCCATGGTCGCCGTGCCCTCATCGACGCTGCCCAGCCGATACGTTCTCCCCGTGTAAAAGAGCATGCGCTCAGTGGTCGTCGTCTTCCCCGCGTCGATATGAGCGGCGATGCCGATATTCCTCGTTCTTTGGAGCGGTGTCTCTCTCATGATCCTTGACGGAGGTCCTTCAGAGGGTCTTCGCTTGGGAACGCGCCTCGAAGGCCCCTCCCCCTCATTAGCTCACCACCGGTAATGACTGAAGGCGCGATTGGCTTCGGCCATGCGATGGACGTCGTCGCGCTTCTTGATCGTGTTGCCGCGCCCTTGGGCCGCCTCCATGAGTTCAGCAGCCAGTCGCTCGGCCATTCTCTTCTCATGGCGATCGCGAGCGAAGTTGATCAACCACCGGATGGCCAGCGAGGTCTGGCGATAGGGATTGACCTCCACCGGCACCTGGTAGGTCGCTCCACCCACACGCCGCGAGCGGACCTCCACGCGCGGCTTGGCGTTTTCGACCGCCTGTTTGAACAGCTTCAGTGGATCTTCTTTCGTCCTCTTCTTGATCCGTTCCATCGCCTCGTAAAAGATGCGCTCCGCCACGCTCTTTTTCCCATCCCACATCAGGCAGTTGATGAACTTCGTCACCAGTGGACTGTTATAGACCGGATCCGGTGGTATCTCTCGTTTTTCTACAATCCGTCTTCTCGGCATAGCCTTTCACTCCGTCCATTCATCGCGTGACGTGACCACTCAGGGCCGGCACCTCACTTGGCCGCTGCGGCCCGTGGCCGCTTGGCTCCATATTTGGATCGCCCTTGTCGGCGATCACTGACGCCGGCGGCATCCAGGGTTCCTCGAATGATATGGTAGCGAACGCCGGGCAAATCCTTGACGCGCCCACCCCGAATGAGCACGATGGAGTGTTCCTGCAAGTTATGACCGATGCCCGGAATATAGGCCGTCACTTCGATGCCATTGGTCAGGCGCACGCGGGCGATCTTGCGGAGCGCCGAGTTTGGTTTCTTCGGCGTCATCGTCTTGACCTGCACGCAGACCCCTCGGCGCTGAGGACATCCCTGCAACGCCGGGCTCTTCGTCTTGACGTGAACTTTCTCTCGCCCCTTGCGAATGAGTTGGTGAATCGTTGGCATAACGCCTCTCTCTCCAACGCGACCCTCGACCCGCCCTCGGGTGACGAGGCCGCTTTCACTTATCTTCAAAACGCCCTCGCCGTTGATTTCCCTCAACGGCACCTCACCCGTCCTTTCAGGAAAGGACGAGCTTCTTCATTTCACTCAGCGTCTCTGAGGGATCTGACCAAGGGAGCTTGTTCACACCCCCTCCGACGTGCAGCCTGGCGTCCCTCTCGCCTCCGTTCTCTGTGGCGCGTCTCAGGAGCCCATCGATGATTCCGCAGCGCCACAATAAATCCGGATCGGGTGCCTCCATTCCGAGTCGCACCCCCTGCACGCCGTGCAACCCGCAGTCAGGGAGCTCTTTCAGCTTCCAAAATTCTACGATTATATAGACATCGGTTCGATGTGTCAAGGATATGACCTAGAAAATTTTCGGGGGAGGGAGGCGAGAGTCCTTGCTCGAAGCCTTCGGGGTTTGTTAGAGTTTAACGTCATATGAGCACCAGAGAGAAACTTGAGACACTGAGGCAACTCCATCAACGAGCGGAAGCCGGTGGTGGTCCTGAGCGCATCGCCAAACAACATGCGGCCAACAAGCTCACCGCCCGAGAGCGCATCGAGCGCCTTCTGGACGAAGGCACTTTCGAAGAGTTCGACAAGTTCAAGAAACACCGCTGCCTGGATTTCGACATGCCGAGTCGGCAATTCCTGGGCGACGGTTTCGTCACCGGATATGGCAAAATCGATGGTCGGCCGGTATTCGTCTTCGCTCAGGATTTCACGGTGTTCGGAGGCTCGCTCTCGGAGACGAACGCTGAGAAGGTTTGCAAAATCATGGACCTGGCCATGAAGGTGGGCGCTCCGATCATCGGCCTGAACGACAGTGGAGGGGCGAGAATCCAAGAAGGGGTCGCCTCCCTGGCCGGTTACGCTGATATCTTCCTGCGGAATGTCTTGGCTTCGGGCGTCATTCCGCAAATCTCGGCCATCATGGGGCCCTGTGCGGGCGGGGCCGTCTACAGTCCGGCCATCACTGATTTCGTCATCATGACCAAACAAACCAGCTACATGTTCATCACCGGCCCGGATGTCATCAAGGCCGTCACTCATGAGGAGGTGACCAAAGAAGAACTCGGCGGCGCCATCGCTCACAGCGCCAAAAGTGGTGTCGCCCATTTCGCTGCCGAGGACGAAGACGACTGTTTCTCCATCATCCGCGAACTCCTCTCGTTCATCCCCTCCAATAACATGGAAGATCCCCCCCGCCGGGTTTCCACCGATGCGCCGGATCGGACCGAAGAGAAACTCAATGACATCATCCCCGACGCCTCGAATGTCCCTTACGACATTCGAGACGTGATTCACCTGGTCGTGGATGAAGGGTACTTCTTCGAAGTGCATGAGCATTATGCGCCCAACATCGTCATCGGCTTCGCGCGGTTGGATGGCCGTCCCGTGGGCATTGTCGCCAATCAACCGGCCCACTTAGCCGGGGTCCTGGACATCGATGCCTCCATCAAGGCTGCCCGCTTCGTTCGGTTCTGCGACTGCTTCAATATTCCCATCATCACGTTCGAAGATGTCCCTGGATTCTTACCCGGCGTGAATCAAGAGCACGGAGGGATCATCCGCCATGGCGCCAAGCTCCTCTATGCGTTCGCTGAGGCCACCGTGCCTAAAATCACCGTCATCACCCGCAAATCCTATGGAGGGGCCTACTGCGTCATGGGCTCGAAACACATTCGAACGGATATCAATTACGCTTGGCCGACGGCTGAGATCGCCGTCATGGGACCCGAGGGAGCCGTCAATATTCTCTATCGTCGCGAGATCCAAGCCGCCGAAGATCCCGAGGTGTTCCGGCGGGAGCGCATCCGCGAATATGAAGAGAAATTCGCCTCGCCATATGTGGCTGCCGAGCGTGGCTTCATCGATGAAGTGATCGAACCTCAGTTCACCCGTCCCAAGCTCATCCGAGCCCTGGAACTCTTAGACACCAAGCGCGATACGAATCCACCCAAGAAACATGGTAACATCCCACTGTAGATGACGCCGCGCGCGCTCAACCATGCCAGCGCCGGCGAGATGCTTCAGAGAGACTTGCCATTGGCCGCCGACTTCATTATTTTTGTCCCTGAGCCCGGGTGGATATCTCGGCGATGGTTTACCGAAGCGAAAACATTGTCGAACCAAGGAGCGCATCAACATGTATCGAACGTTAGCTCATTGCGCGAACCAGCGTTCTCTGCGATGGGGAATCGGTCTTTTCTCGGTCATTCTCCTCGGGGGGATCTCCTACGCCGTGTCATCGATCCAGTCATTGCCTCTTCTCCGCGCCGGTCAGCACCTGATGCGCCGTTCCCCTGAAGGCGGTCGTTGGGAGAAGCTCAACACCCCTTTCTCCGAAGTCCACCGATTGGTTTCAGATTTGGAGGATTCATCGGTCATCTATGCGGCGACCGACCAGGGGCTCTATCGGAGCGACGATGGAGGAGAAACATGGCAGCGAATTCCCACGGGAACCCCGGAGCCCAAGGCCATTACCGCCGTGGCCGCGGTTGGGGATCGTCTCTTTATCGGAACTGCAGAAGGATTGTGGCTCAGTCGGGATGGGGGAAAGCGATGGCAGAGCGTGACGGACGACTTCCCCGAACGGGCTTTGCCGCTCGTCATTCGGGTGGCGCCGAGTCATTCCTCCACCATCTACGTCGGCACAGAACGGCATGGCATTTTTCGGAGCCACGATGGAGGCATCCACTGGCAAGCCACAAATCACGGACTTCCCCGCGCCGTGGGGGCGGCACCGGTCACTCCCGTGCAGCACTTGCTCGTCGACCCCACCAACGAGAACGTCGTCTATGTGGCGACAGAAGTCAATGGGCTGTACAAGAGCACCGATGGCGGAGAACACTGGCGTCCCATCAATCAGGGACTTCCTGGTCTATTCCCCTATCGGACGTATCATCCGCTGATCACCATCGACCCTCGCTCTCCCCAGACCCTCTTCGCGGTGCTCGGTTATCCTGTTCATTCTCACAAGGTTGAGAACACCGTCTATCGGAGCACCGATGGAGGTGAACATTGGCGAGCCATATACACGCTACTGCCCAATGTGCGAGTCACTTCACTGACCCTCGATCCCCTGAACGGCACCCAGCTTCTGATCGGATACGAAGGCGGCGTCGCGACCGTTTCGGCCGCGACGCCACCGCTCCCCATGCGGACGCCTCTCCGGTTGAGCGACGTGACGACCGCCATTGACATGGATATCGGGGACATTGCCATCCTTCAAGACGGGGATGGGACGTTGGCCCACCTGTTCAACCTCGAAGGTCAGACGCTCGATTTCGTCCTCAGCCGAGGGCACTATCGCGGTTCGGTGCGCCGACTCATATTCGACACCAATCTGGGAGAAAAACTCAATCTGAGGAGAAACGACACGGCCCCCGTTGACCTCCCGTTTGCTTTTCCCTTCTTCCGCGAGTCATTCACTCGCATCAACGTGGGGTCGAATGGAAATGTGACGTTGGGGACAGTGCGCGACCGCATCGCCCAGCCCAATTTGAACGTGTTCGCCTCCCGACCGCGGATCGCCGTGCTCTGGGATGACTATGATCCTCCGGCGGCACCCGAAGATGGCGGCGTCTTTGTGCGCGTGGAATCCAATCAGGTGGTCATCACCTGGAACAAAGTGCCGGAGACGAATCAATCGGACGCCAATACCTTTCAGGTCGTCCTCTTCCGCAATGGGACGATCCGGATGAGCTATCTGGACGTGGATAATCCGACTGGTGGACTCATCGGCCTGTCGCCCGGTGGCGAGGATGTCAATGCCATCGTCGACGCTCGGTTCGAAGAAGATGCCGGTCGCCCCTTCCCCGCCCGCCCGGTGGCCGAGTTCTTCGATGGTCAACTCAACCTGGAAACCGTCGGTCGGCGCTTTTATGCCTCTCATCCGGACATTTACGATTTCCTCGTCGTTTGGGGTGGAAGCGCCATCCTCAACGGGACGGGGTTCGGCTTCGCCTTCTATCGACCGATTCAGAACGATGCCCGGGGCATCGGCCTTCCCGTGGGAAGTTTCGGAGGGAGTCCCAGAGCATTCGGTTCCGACGGTCGCTTGCAGGGCGTGCTCAATATGAACAGTCTGCGGTTCTACCCCTCCGACCCTCATGAGAATATTCCCGGATTGGGGACGAATTCCACCCTGGATATTCTCGGCCAGGAAGCCGGGCACCGATGGCTGGCGTTCGTCGAGTTTCGCGACGGCAATCGTAATAGTAATGAGTTGCTGGGACGCGACTTCGCCCACTGGAGTTTCTTCTTCGACAGTGACGCCTCGGAGATGGAGGGCAACGACTGGCGGGACAACGGAGACGGGAGCTTCACCACCATGGCGGCGACCGAACGCTACAGCGCGCTGGATCAGTATCTGATGGGCCTCCGGTCGCCCTCAGAGGTCGCCGACGTTTTCTTCATCCGCAATCCGTCGCGGCAACAAACCTGTTTCGACCCGGCCATGGAAGGCCGCGACTGTCCCCCTCGACTCAATGTGACCACGTCGGGCACCCGGGTGGACGTCTCCCTGGACCAAATCATTCGAGCCGAAGGGCCGCGCGTCCCTCCAGCCGGACGGGCGCCGACCAGTTTCAGACAGGCGTTCATTCTCGTCGTCCCGGAAGGCGATGAGCGGTTGATGGACGATGTCGAGAAGCTCGACCGGATTCGCCAAGCTTGGGAGACGTTTTTCCATGAAGCCACGGACGGGCGAGGGACCATCATCACCCGTTTGACGGATGGATCATAATGTCGCGTCTCAGGGGCGGAAGCGTTTCGCGCTTGCTCCCCGATGGTGAGTACGCGATACTCTCACCGGTATGCCGTTTGGGTTGCCACTCCCGGAGAACAAGCCGTTCGACGTGGTGGGTTGTGGTCTGAATGCCATAGACTATCTGATCACGGTCCCCCACTATCCGGCGTTCAATTCCAAAGTGCGCCTCCTGGATGTCACTATCCAGCCTGGAGGGCAAACGGCCACGGCGCTGGCCACGCTCGCCCGCTTAGGTTGTCGAACGCGATATGTCGGTAGTGTCGGCTCTGACGAGCTGGGCGAGCGACAGTTGGCTTCCCTGGCCGAGTTGGGAATTGAATCCCGTCACGTCAAGGTCGTCCGCGGAGCAACCAGTCAACTGGCATTCATCCTCATTGATCACCAAACCGGCGAACGCACGATCATCTGGGATCGTGACGACCGCCTCGCTTTGCGACCGGAAGATCTCGACCGGACGGTGATCACCTCGGGACGCATCCTCCATCTGGACGGCCACGATGTCGCGGCCAGCATCCAGGCAGCTCGCTGGGCTCGACAAGAACACATCCCCGTGGTCGTTGACCTGGACAATGCCTATCCCGGCGTCGAAGATCTGCTCCCGCTGGTCGACTACCTGGTGACCTCGGCGGAATTCCCCGAGCGCTTCACCGGCCTCTCCGACCGTCGGGCGGGGCTCAAGGCGTTGAAAGAGCGCTACGGAAACTATTTCGTGGCCATGACCTTGGGTGCTGAGGGCGTCCTCGCCTACCATGAAGGAGAGTACATCCACATGCCGGGCTTCGCTGTTGCCTGCCGCGACACCACCGGTGCCGGAGACGTGTTTCACGGAGGCTTCATTTACGGTTTACTTCAACACATGGAACTGGAAGACACACTCCGGTTCGCTAATGCCGTCGCCGCACTGAATTGCCGTGCTCTTGGCGCTCGGGGCGGACTGCCCACGCTCCAGCAGGTCGAAGAATTTCTTCGCACCCAGGCGAATGATCGCCCCTGAAAGACCAGCTCGCGACGCCGCCCGGTTCACCCTTTGAACAAGGCTTTCAAGACGAACCACACATTCTCTTTCCGCTCCCGCAGTCGGCGATAGAAATAAGGTAACCAGTGGGGGCCATAAGGGACGTAGACGCGCAGGTGATAGCCTTCCTGGGCCATTCGTTCCTGTGCCTCGGGACGGAGTCCATAGAGCATTTGGAACTCGAATTGGTCTCGGCCGATGCCCTTCTCCGCCACCATCCGCTTGATCGGTTCAATGAGCCGGTCATCATGAGTGGCGAGAGCTGGATAGTGCCCGTGGAGGAGGAGCTTTTCGGCCAGCTTGAGGAAATTTTTTCGGATCTCATCCATCTTCTGGTAGGCGATCCGCGCCGGCTCCTTGTAGGCCCCTTTACACAGCCGCACGCGCGCCCTCACTCGATTGAGCTCATCGATGTCTCTCTCACTGCGATACAGATAGGCTTGAATGACCACGCCGACGTTCCGGTAGTGCTCATAGAGCCGGAAGAAGAGGTCCAACGTTCGTTGCGTGTAAGCAGAGCCTTCCATGTCCAATCGAACGAAGATGCCATATTCGGCCGCCCGAGCCACCACCGGCAACAGGGTTTGATAACAGAACTCATCGCTGATCTCCAATCCCATTTGCGTTGGTTTTATCGACAGGTTCGAATCGACGCCCGTCCGCTGAATGTGATCGAGCACGGTCAGATACTCCCTGGCGGCGCGCACGGCGGCCGCGCGATCTTTCACATGTTCACCTAACATATTCACTGTGGCGTGCAGACCCCTTTCGTTTAACCGTCGAACGACGGGAACGACGTCTTCAAATGTCTCACCGGCGACGAATCGCCTGGCTAGAAAGAGAAGACTCATGATCCGCTTCAACCTTCACAGAAAATTTGACCACGTGACGCCCGAGTTTATGTTTGCGCGCAGACTGTGTCAACAGCTCTCAAGCGCTTCTGACTACTCATGGGGCCTCCACAGTCCCACGCCGACTCCAACGACGACCACCGACACCAGAATGCCCCATGCCTCGGGAGCGAGCCAGCCAGTCCCTCGACCCTCAGTGAGGAAATAGACGACGAGAGTGACACCGACGGCGCTCATGATGGCGAAGATCACCGGTGAGGTTTTCGGCCGCCTCGAATAGAGCCCGCCCACGAGAGGTACGCAGAGCGAGACGACCAGCAGGCCATAAAAGATGGTCAGTGCAGCGATGATCGACGGAAGTCCCAGCGCGAACACCACGCCCAATCCACCCGCCAGAAGAGCGATAATCCGGTTGACGCGGAGTAACTTCTGGGCATCGGCCTGAGGATTGATACACGTTTTATAAAGATCGGTACTGAGCGATGTAGAGAGCATGAAGAGGATGGCATCGCAGGTGCTCAGCTCCGCCGAGAGGACGGCGGCCAACGCCAATCCCCCTAGCCAGTGAGGGAGAAGTCGAGCCATCACCATGGGGAGAGCTAACTCCTGATGATCGAGATGGGGGAAATGAGCTCGAGCCATGATGCCCATCAATGGAGGGATGAAGGCGAACAGGAGCAGACAGACAGCATTAGCCGTCACTCCCAGCCGGACGGCGCGCGTCCCTTCAGCCCCATAGATCTTCTGTAATAACCCGGGAGAGACGATGAAAGCGGGAACGAGTAACACGATGAGTCTCATAATCCAGCTTCCTCCCGCTCCCGTCAGACTCAAATATGCCGCCACCTGCTCGGCGTCGATCAATCGAGCGCTCACCTGCTCGGTCACAGCGCGCCATGAGCCGAAGCCACTGAGCGCCACCACTGTGGCGATGACAAATCCGAGCACCATGACGCTCAACTGAACCAGGTTCACCCATGCCGATGAAAGGAGCCCTCCGGCCATAAAATAGAGCGTCACCACTACTCCCCCAACGAGGCACCCCACCGTCTTCCCAACGCCAGCCACAGCATCGAGGATGAAAGAGATGGCCATGAGTTGCCCGGAGAGCAAAACCAACGTGCCCACCCACAACACGCTGGCAATGATGACGCGAACGCGCCGGTCATAGCGATGTTCAAGATAATCGCCGACAGTGTACAGATTCAGCTGCTTGGCCAGGCGCCATATCCTCGGGCCGACGGTGACGCCGAGAATGAGCGACCCGATCCCCGCTGAGCCGACCCACCACCAGGCCGAGAGGCCAAAGGCATAACCCAAACCGGCGGCTCCCACCGTCGATCCCGCCCCGATATTGGCGGCGAGCAACGTGGCGAACAAAAGCCCTGGTCCCAGTCTTCGCCGGGCGACCAGAAAATCATCGGCGGTTTGCACTCGCCGGGCAATGAGTGCTCCCACGGCGAGCAGTAGAATCGCATAGATAATGAGGAGCGTCAGCACAGGGTACAGAGCTTAGCCAACTGTCAAATCATGAACAAGATCTGCCTTCGGGTCAGCGACTGAGCATGAGGATGGTGAACGCGATGAGACTGGAGAACACCAAGGGTAAAGCGACCTCCTTCTGGCGTGGACCAGTGCCACCCGGTTCTCCGGTCTACCGCCCGTGGCCTCCCCCCTCCGAGGTTCCTGCCCCCAGGCTCATGCCGGCTTGAAGCGGGTGCGAGAGCAATGGATATTGTCACTGTGTCAGTTGGCCAAACGGAGGCGGAGAATGGGCAATGGCCTTTAAAGTGAAAGATGACCCGGATCTCGTTCGATTGCTCCAGAAACATCCGGAGTGGCGGGCTGAATTGCGCCGGTTGCTGCCGACTGATGAACTCCTGGCTTTGCCAGAGCTGGTCCAAAGCCTCGCTGAAACTCAGTGGCGGACTGAAGAACACATCACGACCTTGGCCGACGCCCAACGTCAGACTGAAGAACGCCTCAGTCATGTCGAAGAGCAAATCGCCAACCTAGCCAACGCCCAACGCTGCACCGAAGAACGGGTGCAAACTTTCATTGAAACTCAGGAACGCCTCATCGAACGTCAAGAACGTCTCATCGATACGGTGAGGGATCTCAAAGGTCGCGTACTCGAGCGGACCTATGTCAAGGTAAGGCCAGTACCTACTTTGGCCCTCTTCTCCCACAACTTCGGATCGCAGATCCATACGCGCTAGAGGAATCACTGCGAGCCCCTCTCTCGGCCGAAGAATTCTACGATATGCTGCGATTGGACCTGCTCGTTTGTGGGCCGCCGCGTCAACGGCCGGATGTGCTCGAGGTTTGGCCAGCGGCGGAAATCTCCGCCGTGGTGGATCAGGGGGACGTTGAACGCGCTCAGCGACGAGCCGAGCACCTGCGTCGAGCTGGTTATCGCGCGATCCCGGTCGTGGCTGGAGAGCGGCTCACTCGGGGGGCGAAGGCGAAACCCGCAAGCGTCGAGTGGCCGTGATACAAGACGGCAGCGTTTCTCTCTGGGACGAGGCCCTCGAAGCCTGGACCACCTCGCCGAACGGTGAATGAAGTATGCCGGGACCGGCACGATGAGCGATGTGAACCGTCACTTGGAGGTCGCCATTATGAAGCTACCCCCCTGCTCCCCGTTGACGCGAACACCGCTCCTCTATGCCGAAGCGTGTTGCGTGTGCTGTCCCTGCCGCACCTTGGCGTAAAACTCCCGAGCAATACGAACACGCTCTTCCCGGGTTTTGGCTTGCTCTAACAGCCGAAGCAGCTCGTGGAGTCGCTGCTTCCGACGCTTCCATTTGCGATGGCGCCGCTGATGAAGCTCCGTCTGACGCGTTCCTTTCCCCATAAGCGCTCTGTTCAACTTCCGGCGATGATCAAATGGCCAATTATACACAACCCGAACCAGTTCTCAAGCTCAAATGAGTTGAGCCATTCTCGATCACTCATTAGCCCAATGGATGAAATCTCTCACATCGAATCCGTCGGCCGCCGAGGGAACGCTTTTGCCGTGGGCTTGGCATGTGTGGTAAACTTCCTGCCCATTGAGTAAATCGCCGATGACCGATCAAGAACTCATAAGACAGGCTCTGGCCGGCCATCCCCAGGCTCTTTCCCAGATCGAGCAATGGATTCGAGAAGTGGTCGGCCATCCCCTCTGGGGATGGCCGGATCCTCCTGAGGCTCTCGTTCGCCAGGTGCAATATCGGTTGGCCAAGCAGCTTGGTCAACGGCGATTCCAGCCTTCACATGATCTGCGCACGCACGTCTATAAACTGGCCGAGCAAGGATGCATCGAATGGATTCGCCGCCAATATCGCCCTCCTGATATTGATAGCCTGCGGCAGGAACTGGAACTGGAGGCCATCGTGGCGCATTGGCCCAATACGCCCATGGATGAGCGCCGGCTGTTCTTTCACATCTTCCATGCTCTCTCGGACGAGTGTCGCCGTTTGTGGCGCTTCATTTTCCTCGACGGACAGTCATACCTCGAGGTGGCCGGGCAACTTCGTGAGGATGAGAAGTCCGTGCGCTCGAGATTCCGACAATGCGTGCACCAGGCGATCGAGCTCTATCGTCGGCTGACTTGCCCTGCAGACGAACCATCTCAAATCCGACCATGAGATGCCAGCGAAAACGCTCAGCTAGTTCTATGGTTGGCGGATTACCGGCTGGAGAGTTGGCGCGTCGTATGTTGACTCTGATCGTCGAGCTTCTCATCAATCCGCTAACGTCGTACGGAGAGTCCCAACATGCAGAAACTGAACGCTGAGCGATCACATCCAGGCATGAGATGCCGGAGCGTCTCAGAGTGGTTACCGGCCTATGTTCAAGGGCGGCTGCCCCTTCAGGCCCGCACGCGCATAGCCAGGCATATTGGCCGATGCCCCAGATGCGCCGTCGAGCTGGCCGACCTCCGACGTTTCGCCGCCGCCATCGACCGCTATGGCCCCGTGCTGTTGGAAGATCACCCCGAAGCTGCTCGGCTGGTCGAATATGTGTGGAATGAGGCGGCGATGGACGGGCCGAAGCGGTATCGGATCATCCGGCATCTGGCTCTCTGCTCGACCTGTCGAGCGGAGGTGAAGATCCTTCGTCACCTGAATGAATCGCTCATGGGCGCCTCAAGGTTCGATCGATCACGGACGACGCCTCGCGCTCACTCATCTCCAGAGACAAGCGTCACACGGTTGAAGCAACTGCCCGGGCGGCGTTGGTCGATCTGGATTATCGTAGCGGCGTTGGTCACGGGAGGATCTTTGCTCTTGGCCCTCAACCCATTTTCTTTCGTGTTCAAGCGACGAACGACCACAACGGAGACCTTGGTGAGAGATCCCTCACCGAGGGGCGACATCCCGCATCCACCTTCCCGCTTTACCTGGGCGGCGGTTCCCGATGCTCAGAATTATCGAGTGGTCCTTTACGATTCCCGCATGATCCCTATTTGGAGGAGTCGACGGAGCCCGAGGGAAACCGCCCCTCTCCCCCGCCCGGTGGCTGAGCGACTGGAGCGAGGACAGACCTACTTCTGGCAGGTAATGATTCGATTGAAGTCGGGCAAGGTCACGCGCTCCCGAGCGTTCTCCTTCACCATCAGAACGCCTTCCTGATCTGCCATCCTCGGCTTCGCCGCCCCCGGCTTTACAGCCTGGTCTCACCTGGCCATGGTGGGGGCGATGCAGAGCTGGTCCCCGGTGGTGGGTGGTCTGGTCTGTGAGTGACCGAAGACCGGCTGTCCTGATGGAGACCGGAGCCAGAAAGCCGCTCCTCTCGTCGCCCGTCCCCGGTCCCCCGTCCTCGGTCCCCGGTTCGCCTTTCACACCCACATCAACCAGTCTCCGGGGGCCTCTTTCTGGCCGGAGGTGATGGCGAAGAATTCCTCTTGCAGGCGTTTGGTCACCGGGCCGCGACGGCCGCGACCGATCTTGATTCTATCGATGCTCCGGATGGGGGTGATCTCGGCGGCCGTCCCGGTGAAGAAGACTTCGTCGGCGATGTAGAGCATCTCGCGGGGGATGTTCTGTTCCTTCACTTCGATGCCCAGCACCCCACAGAGCGTGATGATGGTATCCCGGGTGATGCCCGGCAGGATGGACGAGCTCAAGGGCGGCGTGTAGACGGTGCCGTTGCGCACCAGAAACAGGTTCTCGCCGCTCCCTTCGCTGACGTTCCCCGAGGCGTCCAGGGCGATACCCTCGGCGTAGCCGTTCTCGATGGCCTCCATCTTGATGAGCTGCGAGTTCATGTAATTGGCCGACACCTTGGCCATCGCCGGCAGCGTGTTGGGGGCGCAGCGCACCCAACTGGACACGCAGACGTCCACGCCCTCTTCCAGCGCGTCCGCCCCCAGATACTTGCCCCAGCGCCAGCAGATGATGTACGTCTCGATGGGATTGGGCAGCGGATTGACCCCGAACGTCCCGTAACCCCGGAAGACGATGGGGCGAATGTAACAGGAGGTCACCTTGTTGATGCGCACCAGCTCCCGGCAGGCCTCGGTGAGATCCTCCAGCGTGTAGGGCGGCACGCTCCGGTAGATGTAGCAGGAGTTGAGCAATCGCTCCAGATGATCCCTCAGCCGAAAGATGGCCGGACCGCGGCTCGTCTCATAGCAGCGAATCCCCTCGAACATGGCCGAGGCATAATGCACCACATGCGACATGACGTGAATGGTCGCTTGCTCCCAATCGATGAATGCTCCGTTGTGCCAGATCTTCTCGGTGATGCCCTGTTCCATGGTCCCTCCACTTGGGAGCATGGAGCGTGGAACTCGGAGCGTGGAGCGTGGCGTTTGCCCCCTGTTCCATAGCTCCTCCACTCAGAAGCCGGGAGCGTGGAACTCGGAGCGTGGAGCGTGGCGTTTGCCCCCTGCTCCCGGCTCCCTGCTCCGTGCTCTATGCTCCGTGCTCCGTGCTCTCCTCTCCCGATCTGTAGTGTCCCAGGTCCTTCAACAGCTCTTCGCGCTCGGCTTCGGGCAGCTCCTCCACTTCCACCATGGCCTGATCGGGCGGGAGCTCCACGCTCCGGTAGGCGCGCGCGCCGGTCCCCGCGGGGATGAGACGACCGACGATGACGTTCTCCTTCAATCCCCGCAGGTAATCCACTCGCCCGCTCACCGCCGCTTCGGTGAGCACCCGCGTCGTCTCCTGGAAGCTCGCCGCGCTGATGAAGCTGTCGGTCGACAGGCTCGCCTTGGTGATCCCCAACAATAAGGGCTCGGCCTGCGCCGGACGCCCCCCTTGCTTGATCACCCGCTCGTTCTCGTCCTGGAAGTGGAACCGGTCTACCTGCTCCTCGAGCAGGAAGTCGGTATCGCCCACGTCCTTGATGCGCACCCACCGCAGCATCTGCCGCACGATGACCTCGATGTGCTTGTCGTGAATGGTCACCCCCTGCTGGCGATAGACTTCCTGGATCTCGTTGACCAGATACTTCTGCACCTCGTCCACGCCGAGAATGGCCAGGATGTCGTGCGGATTCCGCGGCCCGTCGATGAGCGGATCGCCCGCCTTGACCCGATCGCCATCGTTGACGTTCAGGTGCACCCCGCGCGGGATGGAGTACTCCCGGACCTCCCCATCGTCGCCGATGATCTGCACCTTCTGCACCCCGCGGGTGATCCCGGCGATCTTCACCCGACCGGAGATCTCGGTCATCACCGCCGGATCCCGCGGCTTGCGCGCCTCGAACAGCTCCACCACCCGAGGCAGACCGCCGACGATGTCCTTGGCCTTGGCCATCTGTCGCGGGATCTTGCAGATGACGTCCCCGGGCGCCACCCGCACGCCTTCTTCCTCCTGACGGCGAACGTCCTGGAGCTGCTTCTCGCCGAGCTCCTCACGATGCCGCCGCCGCCACTCGTCGAAATCGTTGACCATGAGGATGGCCCGCACCGGCAGATGCTGCACCTTGACGACCTTCCCCCGGTCGTCGCGGATCTCGATGCGCGGCTGGAGCTTCTCGTCCAACGGCTCGATGACGAACCGATAGGCCAACCCCGTGGCCTTGTCGATCTCCTCCTTGACGGTCACGTCCTCGATGAGATCCTTGAAGTGCACCGTCCCTTCCACGTCCGAGAGGATGGAGAACGTGTACGGATCCCACTCCACGAGCACCTGATCCGGTTCCACATGATCGCCTTCGTTCACCCGCAGCACGGCGCCGTAGATGACCGGGTAGCGCTCGATCTCCCGCCCCCGCTCATCGACGATGACCACGTAGCCGCCGCGGTTCATGGCCACCAGCTCGCCCTTGCGATTGCGGATCGTCCGCAGATCGACGAACTTCACCCGACCACCCCGCCGCGCCTCGTGCGACGATTGCTCCTTGATGGTCGCCGTCCCTCCGATGTGGAACGTCCGCATGGTGAGCTGAGTGCCCGGCTCGCCGATCGACTGGGCGGCCAGGATGCCCACCGCCTCGCCGATCTCCACCATCTGCCCGGTGGCCAGGTTCCGCCCGTAACACATCACGCAGACGCCGCGCCTCGCCTCGCAGGTGAGCACCGAGCGCACCCGAATCCGCTCGATCCCACCGGCATTCTGGATCTCGTTGGCCAGATCCTCGGTGATCTCCTGGTTGGCCTGCACGATCACCCGACCGTCAATGGGATCGCGCACATCCTCGAGCGCCACCCGCCCGATGATCCGATCGCGCAACGGCTCGATGATCTCGCCACCCTGGGTGATGGCCTCCGCCCAGATGCCCTTGACCGTCCCGCAATCGTACTCGGTGACGATGACGTCCTGGGCCACGTCCACCAACCGCCGCGTCAGGTATCCCGAATCGGCCGTCTTCAACGCCGTGTCGGCCAACCCTTTGCGCGCCCCGTGGGTGGAGATGAAGTACTGCAACACGTTCAGCCCCTCGCGGAAATTGGCGCGGATGGGCGTCTCGATGATCTCTCCCGAGGGCTTGTTCATCAAACCGCGCATCCCGGCCAATTGCCGAATCTGCTGCTTGGAGCCCCGAGCCCCGGAATCGGCCATCATGATGAGCGGATTGGGCTCGCCCGTCTCCTCCTCCTGAGCCTTCATCGCCTGGAACATGTCGTTGGCCACCTTCTCGGCCACGCTGGACCAGATCTCGATGACCTTGTTGTACCGCTCGCCGCTGGTGAGCACGCCCTCCTGGACCTGCCGATCCACGGCCATGACCTCCCGCTCGGCCTGCTCGACCAACCGCGCCTTGGTCGGCGGAATGACCAGATCGTCGATCCCAATGGAGACGCCCGACACCGTGGCGTAGAGGAACCCCAGATCCTTCAAGCTGTCCAGCATCTGAATGGTCTTGGAATGCCCCAACCGCAGGAAGCAATAGCGGACCAGCGATTGCAGTCCCGCCTTCTTCATGATCCCGTTGATGAACGGCATCCCCGCCGGCAGATGATCGTTGAACACCACCCGCCCCACCGTCGTCTCCAGCAACCGACCGTTCACCTCGTAGACCGGCGCGTTGATGACATCCTGGTCGTTGCGCTGATGCTCCAGATCGATGAGCGGCCCCTCGTAGCGCAGCTTGATGGCGGCCTGCAGATCGACCACCCCGGCATCCAGGGCCAGGAGCACGTCCTCTACGGTGGCGAATCGCATCCCTTCACCCTTGGCGCCGGGCTTGCGCCGCGTGAGGTAATAGCACCCCAGCACCATGTCCTGCGTGGGCACGGCGATGGGCTGGCCGCTGGCCGGCGACAGGATATTGTTCGACGAGAGCATGAGCACCGAGGCCTCCACCTGGGCCTCGGGACTGAGCGGAATATGCACGGCCATCTGGTCGCCGTCGAAATCGGCATTGAACGCCGTGCAGACCAGCGGGTGAATCTTGATCGCCTTGCCGTCGACGAGCACCGGCTCGAACGCCTGAATGCCCAATCGATGGAGCGTCGGCGCTCGGTTGAGCAGCACCGGATGCTCGCGAACCACTTCCTCCAGGATGTCCCACACCACGGGATCCTGCCGATCCACGGCCTCCTTGGCCTGCTTGACCGTCTGCACGTAGTTCTTCTGCTGGAGCTTGAAGTAGATGAACGGCTTGAACAGCTCCAGGGCCATCTGCTTGGGCAGCCCGCATTGATGAAGCTTCAACTCCGGACCCACCACGATCACCGACCGCCCCGAGTAATCCACGCGCTTGCCGAGCAGATTCTGGCGGAAACGCCCCTGCTTGCCCTTGAGCGAATCGGCCAACGATTTGAGCGGACGATTGTTGGCCCCTTTGATGACCCGGCCCCGCCGACCATTATCGAACAGGGCGTCGACGGCTTCCTGAAGCATGCGCTTCTCGTTGCGGATGATGACCTCCGGCGCCCGCAACTCCAGCAACTTGGCCAGGCGATTGTTCCGATTGATGACCCGCCGATAGAGATCGTTGAGATCCGACGTGGCGAAGCGCCCGCCGTCGAGCGGCACCAGCGGGCGCAGCTCCGGTGGAATCACCGGGATGACCTCCAGGATCATCCACTCGGGGCGATTGCCCGATTTGCGGAAGGCGTCCACCACCCTCAAGCGCTTGGCGTATTTGAGGCGCTTCTGCTGCGAGGGATCGGTCTTCATCCGATGGCGCAGCTCCTCGGCGAGTTCTTCCAGATCGATGTCCTCCAGCAGCTTGCGAATGGCCTCGGCGCCCATGGCGGCGACCTCCGGGCCGACCTTGCCGGGGAACTCCTGGACCAACCGCCGATACTGTTCCTCGTTGAGCAGCTCCTTGTACTTGACCGGGAGCCCCAGCTTGGCCAGCTCCTCGTCGGGCATGATGACGATGTAGGACTCGAAGTAGAGAACTTTCTCCAGGTCGCGCAGCGAGATGTCCAGCAGTTGCCCGATGCGCGATGGCAGGCTCTTGAAGAACCAGACGTGCGAGCAGGGGCTGGCCAGTTTGATGTGGCCCATGCGCTCGCGCCGCACCTTGCTCAAGGTCACCTCCACGCCGCACTTGTCACAGATGACCCCGCGGTGCTTGGTCCGCTTATACTTGCCGCACAAACATTCGTAGTCGTTGATCGGTCCGAAGATCCGGGCGCAGAACAGGCCGTCGCGCTCCGGTTTGAACGTGCGGTAGTTGATCGTCTCCGGCTTGGTCACCTCTCCGTGCGACCAGGAGAGAATCTTCTCCGGCGATGCTAATCCCACGCGAATGGCGTCGAATTCGATGGTCGGTGATTGCTTCTCAAAGAATCGTCTGAACATGGCTCTTCTCCTGATGAGACCGGGGACCGGTCGTCGGTCTCCGGTCGTCGGTCTCCAGGCTTCAATCGGCCGCCTTCTCCTCTTCGAGCGTCAAGACGCGCTCTTCTTCTTCCTCCCGCTTGATGAGTTCCACGTCCAGGCAGAGTCCCTGAAGCTCATGCACCAGGACGCTGAACGACTCGGGAACGCCCGGCTGGAAGTCGATATTGCCGTTGACGATCCCTTCGTAGATCCGCGATCGCCCGACGACATCATCGGACTTGGCGGTGAGGAGTTCTTGCAACGTATAGGCGGCGCCGTAGGCTTCCAGCGCCCATACCTCCATCTCGCCGAATCGCTGTCCGCCGAACTGGGCTTTGCCGCCGAGCGGTTGCTGGGTGATGAGCGAATAGGGCCCGATGGAGCGGGCGTGGATCTTATCGTCGACCAGGTGGGAGAGCTTCATCATGTAGATGTAGCCCACGGTGACCTTCTCCTTGAACGGCTCGCCGGTCATCCCGTCGTAGAGGGTCACCTTGCCCGTCTCGGGCAGGCCCGCCTGGCGGAGTTTCTCTTTGATCTCCTCTTCGCTGGCTCCATCGAACACCGGCGAGGAGAAGGTCAACCCCAGCGCCTTACCGGCCCAGCCGAGCGTGGTCTCGAACAGTTGTCCCACGTTCATGCGCGAGGGCACGCCGAGGGGATTGAGAACGATCTCCACCGGCGTCCCATCGGGCAGGTAGGGCATATCCTCCTCGGGGAGGATGCGGGCGATGACGCCCTTGTTGCCGTGGCGCCCGGCCATTTTATCGCCCACTGACAGCTTGCGCTTCATGGCGATATAGACCTTGACCATCTTGATGACGCCGGCGGGCAATTCGTCGCCGCGACGCAACTTCTCGATGCGCTCCTTATAGAAGTGCTCGAGCACGGCAATCTGGCGATGGGTGCGCATCTCCACCTGCTTGATCTCGGCGGCGATGTCGACCTTGGGATTGGCCACCTGAATCTTCCTGAGCGCCGAGAAATCGAGCGTCTGCAGGAACTCGGCGGTCAGCCGCTCGCCCCGCCCGAGGACTTTGCGTCGATTGACGTAGAGATCGGCAGCCAGTCGCTGGCCTTCCAGCAGCTCGCGGATGCGCTCATCGCGGCTCTCTTCCAGAATGCGGATCTCATCCTGGAGGTTACGGCGCAACCGCTCTTCCTCGGCCTGTTCGATGGCCAGCGAGCGCGCATCTTTGGCCACGCCCCGGCGGGTGAACACCTTGACGTCGATGACCGTACCCTCGATGCCCGGCGGGCACTTCAGCGAGGCGTCGCGGACGTCGCCGGCTTTCTCGCCGAAGATGGCTCGGAGCAGCTTCTCTTCGGGAGTGAGCTGGGTCTCGCCCTTGGGCGTCACCTTACCCACCAGGATGGAGCCCGGCTTGACGTAGGCCCCGATGCGAATGATGCCGCTCTCGTCGAGATCCCGCAACATGAACTCGCTCACGTTGGGGATGTCCCGGGTGATCTCTTCGGGTCCCAGCTTGGTATCGCGAGCCTCGATCTCCAGCTCTTCGATGTGGATGGACGTGTAGGCGTCCTCTTTGACCAGCTTCTCGGAGACGAGGATGGCGTCCTCATAGTTATATCCGCGCCAGGGCATGAAGGCGACGAGCACGTTGCGCCCGAGGGCCAACTCTCCGTGATCGGTGCAGGGACCATCGGCGATGACCTGTCCTTTGCGCACCCGCTCGCCGACGCGAACGATGGGCCGCTGATTGATGCAGGTATTCTGATTGGAGCGTTTGAACTTGGTGAGCTGGTAGATATCGGCGGCCACGCCACGGCCCTTCCGATTGCGATTCTCGCCGTCGGACTCGATGGCGCGAATGATGATGCGCTCCGAATCGACGCTATCCACAATGCCGTCGCGTCGGGCGACGACCACGGCGCCGGAATCGCGGGCCACGACCTCCTCCATACCGGTGCCCACAATGGGGGCTTCCGGTCGGAGCAGGGGCACGGCCTGCCGCTGCATATTGGAGCCCATGAGGGCGCGATTGGCGTCGTCGTGTTCGAGGAAGGGGATGAGCGAAGCAGCCACCGAGACGAGTTGTTTCGGCGAGATGTCCATGAACTGGACCTCTTCCCTGGGGGCCATGGTGAACTCGCCGCCTTTCCGCACGGCGACGCGGTCGTGCACGATGTATCCCTTCTCATCGAGCTCGATATTGGCCTGGCCGATGACGTAGTTGGCTTCCTCCCAGGCGCTCAGGTAGAACGGATAGGGTTCGTATTCGGCAGGTTGCTTGCCTTCCTTGATGAGGCGTCGGTTCTCCCGGTCCACTTTCTCCTTCGGCAGGTGATCGCCCACCTTGAAAGAGCTGGCGCCGGGGCTGAGGATGCGGACGTAATCGATGACCCGCCCGTTCTCGACCTTGCGATAAGGCGATTGGATGAATCCATATTCGTCGATGCGAGCGTAGCAGGCCAGCGAGGAGATGAGACCAATATTGGGACCTTCAGGCGTCTCGATGGGGCAGATGCGCCCGTAGTGGGTGGGATGAACGTCGCGCACTTCGAATCCGGCCCGTTCGCGCGACAACCCCCCCGGTCCCAGCGCCGACAGCCGCCGCTTGTGGGTGATCTCGGCCAGCGGATTGGTTTGATCCATGAACTGGCTGAGCTGGCTGGATCCGAAGAACTCCTTCAGCGCCGCCATGACCGGTTTGGCGTTGACCAGATCGCGCGGCATGGCCGTCTGCAACTCGGCGTGGACGGACATCTTCTCCTTGATGGCCCGCTCCATGCGTACCAATCCGATGCGGAATTGATTCTCCAGCAACTCGCCGACCGGACGCACGCGGCGATTGCCCAAATGATCTCGATCATCGATCTCGCCCTCTCCCCGATGGAGCTTGAGCAAGTAACGGACGACGTCGAAGAAATCATGAGGCGACAGAGTCAGCTCATCGATGCGATGCTCCCGGGGGTAGCCCATCTTGATGTTGAATTTCAATCGCCCCACCTTGGAGAAATCGAACTTGCGGGGATCGAAGAACATGGATTCGAACAACCGCCAGGCCGATAATACGGTGGGGGGATCACCGGGACGCATCTTGCGATAGATTTCCACCAGCGCCTCGGCCGGGGACTTGGCGCTGTCTCGCTTGAGCGTCGTGCTCAATACCGGCCCCACGCTATCGCGCTCGGGGAAGAAGACATCGAATTCCTTGACGTTGCCGGCGATCAACCGAGAGAGTGCTTCGGCAGTGACGGGCGTATTGCACTCGGCGCGCACTTCGCCATCGGCATCGACGAGATCGGAGATGAAATAGGCCCCTTCCAGATCACCGGGAGAGATCTTCACGTCTTTGACTTTGGCCTTGAGGAGCTCCCGATAGGCATAGGTGGAGATCTTGCGTCCCGCCTTCACGATGACCTCGCCAGTCCGGGGGTGAGTGATGGTCTCGGCCGCTCGAACCTCAGAGAGCAGCGGTGTCGTTCGCGCGGACGCCCCCGAGGCGTTCAACTGCCAATAGAGCTCGCCCTCGCGAACGCGAATGCGCTCGGTGGAGTAGAAGGAACGGAGAATCTCCTCATCCGTATAGCTGGCCGTGAGAATGGCGTTTTTGAGGGATTCGTCGCTCTCCTGGATGGACGCCAGATCGAGCTTCAAGGGGAGACCCAAGGCGCGAAGGAAAACGCTCCCCAGGATCTTCCGCTTCTTGTCAATGCGCACATAGAGGATGCTCTTGGCATCGTACTCGAACTCTACCCAGGCGCCGCGATTAGGGATGATCTTCCCCAGATATCCGTGGACCGAGGGCTTCTCGAAATAGACGCCCGGACTCCGATGGAGCTGAGAGACGATGACCCGCTCGGTGCCGTTGATGATGAACGTACCGTTGTCGGTCATCAGAGGGACCTCGCCGAAGTACACTTCTTCTTCCTTGATGTCCCGCACCGAGCGCTTCCCGGTCGCCTCGTCGATATCGAAGACGGTCAGCCGGAATTTGACCTTCATGGGAACGGCATAGGTCATGCCGCGCTCCTGACACTCCCGGACATCGTATTTGAGCTTGAGGCTGACCGGTTCGCCACAATTGGGACACAACTGGAGCACATCCTTGTTGAGCGCACCGCACTGGGGACAAACCACATCGCCAGCGACGAACGGCGTCAGGCGAATGACCGCCTTGCACTTCTTGCAGTTGGCCCGCAGGTGCTCCAACCCTTCGAGCTGTCCACACTTGCACTGCCAGGTGCCCATCGAGTAACCGACGAAATCGAGTTCGGCGCTACCACGATAATCGCTGATCGGGAACACCGAGCGGAATACCGCCTGCAAGCCTTGGGTATCCTGACGCTCTTCCGGCAGCAGATCCATCTGTACGAGCTGATGGTAGGACTGCCGCTGAATCTCGATGAGATTGGGAATCCGGACCGTCGTCCGAATCCGGGAAAAATCGACGCGTTGGCGTTGATTGGTGATGTGCGTTGACATAGTCACTCCCCTCTACCCTTCCTGTCCGAACATTCAGGGTTGGTCTTTCCTCAGACGAGGAGCGACCCCGCCGACACGTCGGCTGGACCGCTCCTCTGGGGTCTTTGGACTGTTCCGACGTTTGGTCAAAACGTTTCTGATCGTCTCGAAATAGCGACGGATCGAATTTTGCGGTTCGTCGGTCGTGATCCAGAGTGGTCGTCTCGGCGACCCAGGACTCACGACCCATCTGGCATCATCCCTACTTGAGCTCGACCTTGCCCCCTGCCTCAGTCAGTTTCTTTTGCAGCTCTTCGGCTTCCTCCTTGCTGACGCCTTCTTTGATCGGCTTGGGAGCGCTCTCTACGAGTTCCTTGGCCTCTTTCAATCCCAAGCTGGTGATCTCTCGCACCGCCTTGATGACGCTGATCTTCTTTGCCGGATCGATCCCGGTGAGGATGACATCGAATTCTGTTTTCTCCTCCGCCTCCGGGGCTGCCCCGGCTCCGGCCGCTCCCGGCACCATCGCCGGCATCACAGCCGCCTGGGCGGAGACGCCAAACTTTTCTTCCATCATCTTCACCAGTTCGGATGCCTCCAGTAAGGTCAACTCCGAAATCTGATCCACAATGGCTTGAAGTTTCTCACTCATGATGAAAACAGCCTCCATCTCCTTAAATTTGAGTCCACTGAGTTCACTGTGTCCATATCCTATGCGCCTGGTCCGTCATCGACCGCGAACGAGAAGACCGACCGGCCTCGCCCGGCGAATTCCGGACTCCATTCACTCGGCCGCCTTCTGATCTCGAACCTGTCCCAATACGACGACCAGATTCCTGGCCACGCCATTGATCACATTGACGATGCGCTGGGCCTGAAGATGAATGAGCCCGGCAATTTGAGCCAACAGTTCGGCTCGAGAGGGCAGGCTGGCCAAGGCCTTGATCTGCTCCAGGTCGATCACCCGCCCCTCAACGATAGCCCCCTTGAACTGGAGCCCTTGATTCTCCTTGGCGAACTCGGTGAGCACTTTCGCCACCGTCACCGGATCGTCCTGGCTCAAGGCCACCGCCGTCATCCCCCGGAACTGATCGCTCAGCGCCTCCAGGGGCGTCCCCCGAGCCGCTTTCTGTGCCAGGCGATTCTTCACCACCCGATAGGTGATCCCCCCATTGGCCGCCTGCCGCAGCCGACGGCGCAGTTCCCAATCCTTGGCCACCGAGAGCCCTTCGAACGAGACCAGAAAGATATTGGGCGACCGACGAAATGCGTCGGCCAATAACTCGATCTCACGCTGTTTCTGCTCTCTCGTCTTCATACTCTATCTCTATCCCGCCTGTGCCATGAGCGCATTGACGTCTAGCTTGATGCCCGGTCCCATCGTCGAGGAACAAAAGGCGCTCTTGATATACCGTCCTTTGGCCGACGCGGGCTTGGCGCGGATGACCGCCTCGATCACGGCGCGGGCGTTCTCGACGAGTTTCTCCGTCGCAAAGGAGACTTTCCCAATGGGCACATGAATGCCCCCCGTCTTATCCACACGAAAATCGACTTTGCCCGCCTTGGCCTCTTTCACTGCTGTAGTCACATCGAAGGTCACCGTCCCCACTTTGGGGTTGGGCATCAATCCGCGGGGCCCCAAGATGCGCCCCAGCGGCCCGACCAGTCGCATCATGTCAGGAGTGGCGATGAGGACATCGAAGTCCAGCCATCCCTCTTTGATCTTATTGACCACGTCCTCACCGCCGACCAAATCGGCGCCCGCCGCTTCGGCTTCTTTCAGCTTGTCACCGGAAGCGATGACGGCCACCCGACGAGTCTTGCCGAGACCATGAGGCAGGACCACGGTGCCGCGAACCATTTGATCAGCCTTCCGTGGATCGACGTTCAACTGCAACGCCAACTCCACGGTCTCATCGAACTTGGCGTATGCTGTCTTCTTGACCAGCTCGATGGCCTCTTCGAGCGTGTAAGCTTTCTGGGTATCAATCTGGGCCACTGCCGCCGCGTATTTTTTCCCCGCCATACTCCGTTCACTCCCTTCGCATCGCGCTCCCCGCGGTTACCGGGTCGATGTTCCTCGCCGCCGTGATCGTCGCGGTCATTCCACAATCTCCAAGCCCATGTTTCGCGCCGTCCCCATGATGGTGCGCATGGCCGCCTCCAGAGAGGTCGTATTCAGATCCGGCAGCTTGATCTTGGCGATTTCCTCGATCTGCTTTTTAGTCACCTTGCCCACCTTTTCCCGATTCGGCTGCGCCGACCCTTTCTCGATGCCCGCCGCTTTCTTGAGCAGATCGGCGGCCGGCGGCGTCTTGGTGATGAAGGTGAACGATCGATCAGCATAGACGGTGATGACGACGGGCACCGTCACGTCTCCCTGCTTGGCCGTGCGCGCGTTGAACTGCTTGCAGAATTCCATGATGTTGACCCCATGCTGACCCAGCGCCGGTCCAACCGGAGGGGCCGGATTCGCCTTCCCGGCAGGAATCTGCAACTTAATCTGCGCCACAACTTTCTTGGCCATATGCGCCTTCTCCTCTCAAGATCCTCACCAACGTCGGGAGACTACGTCTCTTCGGTGAACGTCTCCCGCTCCACCTGCAGGAAACTGAGTTCCACTGGCGTCGTTCTCCCAAAGATGGTCACCATCACCTTCAACGTGTTCTTATCCGGATTGATTTCATCGACCTTCCCCTTGAATCCGGTGAACGGTCCATCGATGATCTTCACCATCTCCCCGGGAAGGTAGGTGTGTTTGGGCTTGGGCTTCTCAGCGGTGAGGGAGACGTGGGAGATGATCTCTTCCACCTCCTCATCGGTGAGCGGCGTCGGATGCTGCCCGCCAACGAACCCGGTCACTTTCGGAGTATTCCTCACCGTGTGCCAGGCTTTCTCAGAGATCTCTCCGAACTCATCGGTCTTGATCTTCACCAAGACGTACCCGGGGAAAATCATCTTGTCGGATTCCACTCGCCGACCGCTCTTCAACTCCACCACCTTTTCTGTCGGGACCAACACGTCGGTGATCTCATCCTCCATGCCAAAGGCGCGAATACGGTTCCGCAAGCTCTCGCACACTTTGTGCTCGTGCCCGGAATAGGTATGAATGATGAACCAACGTTCTCGTGACATGTCAACTCGATAGAAACGCGAGAATATGCTGCACTAACCGAGCCAACACCCAGTTAGCGCCCCACAAAAAATATCCGAAGAAAAAAACGGCTAAAATCGTGACCACGGTGGTTTGATAAACCTCCTCCCGCGTTGGCCAGGTCACCCGCTTCATCTCCAGCTTCACATCGCGATAGAACTGCTTGACGGCCTGCGCCTTCCTCACAATGAGGCTTGGAGATGCCACTCGCGCGCGCTCGCCGGTTTCTTCCACGACTTTGGCCATAAGCATGAATGAGTGGCAGGGGTACCAGGATTCGAACCCGGCCTTGCGGTTTTGGAGACCGCCGTGCTATCCGCTAACACTATACCCCTGCACACCCTCACTTAATCTCCCGATGCACAGTATGTTTACGGCAGACCCGACAAAATTTTCTCAGCTCCAATCGCTTGGTCATCCGCCGCTTGTTTTTAGTCGTCGAATAATTTCGACTCTTACACTCTGTACACTCTAATGTGATGATGTCGCGAGGCATAGCCTCTCATCTCCCTCGTCTATTCCACGATTTCGGTGACGGAGCCGGCGCCCACCGTGCGGCCTCCCTCGCGAATGGCAAACCGCACCCCCCGCTCCAACGCTATCGGCGTGATCAACTCCA
>Ga0256841_1000880_pt1 | contig 28278 bp, 26 predicted proteins | sample 356308metaG_FD_185971 | JGI IMG/M metagenome (GOLD analysis project Ga0256841, IMG submission 185971) | Hydrothermal vent microbial communities from Mid Atlantic Ridge, Atlantic Ocean - 356-308 | ecosystem: Environmental > Aquatic > Marine > Hydrothermal vents | place: Atlantic Ocean: Mid...
GTGGGTCTCGTGGCGGGTCTCGCCGTTCTCGATCAGTGTGATGTCGTGGCCGGAAACCACCAAGCGGTTCTTGCATGGCAGGCCGATGATGGAATAACGGCCCCATTTCTCGCCACCCTGCACGGACTCGAACAGATAGGAGTAAGGCTGATTGGCCAGCTTCAGATAGACCGACAACGGTGTATCCAGGTCAGCCAGTACCTCGCGCATCACCGGGATGCGATTGTAGCCTTGTTTCTCAAGGCGCTCGAATTGATCGGGGGTCATGATGATCTCACACAATAACGGATGGACAGACAAACGCGGGACGGACAGGCGCGAGCCTCACCATCGGGTGTCTGTATGCGACGTTTTGTGTGGCGCGACGCACATCATCGGGTTGACCGGGTGAAGATAAAGAAGCCGCCAAGATAATAAAAAGCAGGGTGTTTGTAAAGAATCGGGTTGACAGCAAGAGGAAGGGAGCAATTCGTCAGCCGGGCCTCCCGCTCACGTGAACGGGCTGACGGGAGCCAGTATCAAGTGTGCCAGATCCGTATTTGTGCGTGTCTGCTATCAATTTTTAGGGCACAAATTATTCCTGAATGATCCCCGTGTCTCAGCTGAGCCACGGGACAGGTATTCAACTGCGTTTTCTCGCCAGCCAACCCAGAGGTGCAACCAGTATCCAGAGACTGGCTGGCGTGGAAACCACAGTGATCGAATCCATGCGTGATTCGGATTCCCAAATCGTATGGAAACCCACGCCGCCATAGGGAAGCGGGTCGGGATCAATGATATCGAAGACCTGCGTGCCGTCCAACGTAAAATTGATCTCGTTGCCATTGACGGACAGGTCAATGGCCATAGGGTCGACGCCAAAGGACCAAGGTTGCTCATACAACACGGCCACGGAACCCGTATCGTAGTCATTGCGTTGGAGGCGTATCCCTTCTTGCCAGTTGGTATCTGGCGAGTTGCCGTTGAACATCAACTGATAGCCACGGCCCGTGCCTCCATCGGAAGAGCGAGAAAAATTGTCAGATCGAAAGACCAATGTGAAGTTGTTCCATGTCTTGCCTGGGTCATAGCCAGAGAGGCTGCCTTCGACGAAATCAGCGACCATGGATATATGGTAATTGATCCAGTTTGGATCACTGTCATGGGTAATGATGAGCGCATCGCGAGGCCAACCATCGACATCTTTTTGATGAAGCCAACCGTTCTCGATCCATTGACTGGGCTCTTTGGATACCCATTCTGGCGATAAGCCGGATTCAAAGCCGTCGCTGAACAATACGGTAGCATCTATTTGGGTTGTGGCTACCAGTAGAACGGCCAGAGAAACCTTCATTAGTTTTTGCATTTTACTGTCCTCGAAGCTAATTCTCATCAGTGGCGATCTAGCTTGGGAAGCGCTGGATGAACCCTCAGGTTGTGCCAAGGCGCCTCACCCACCATATCGCTATCTAGTAGCCTAGCAATGCATGCCCGCGCTCACAAGAATGAAAATTTTAGGAAATTGCTTCAAGTCAACTTTTTGTCTGATCGTGCGCAGAGGCCTTGTCTAACAAGATGTTGAAAAAGTCCTTCCATGGACTTTTTCAACGACGGAAGCGGAAAATGCGATTTCCCGGTTCCTTCATTTTCAATGACTTGCCGTCATCGAAAATGGCGGTACCTCCCTGTAGCGCACATAGGCCATTGAAAAATGCCATTTTGCAACGGCCTGCTAACGCGCGAACAGCGCCAATTGGGTCAGACAGTGGTTTCTATGCGCCGCGCCACTGCCGAGGTCGCTTTCCTCTCCCGGCAGGCGCAGGTTCCAGCGCAGGCCATTGGCGTCGGCATCCAGTACCGCGCGGCACAGCAGGCGCAGGCGGGTTTCGCTATCCACGCCGGGCAGGGCGTCATAGTCGAGGGTCTGGCTTTCACGGTGGTGATCTTTGAATTCGCGGATCATCAGGCCACGTTCACGGGCGAGTATCTTCCAATCGATGTGTTTTACCGGATCACCTGGATGGTAATCGCGATGGCCGTTGAACTCGTCCTCCCCGGGATTTGGCCGGGGACGTTCTCTGTGGATGGCGTGGAACCGGGGTGGCCGATCCGCCGGCGCTGGGTAGACCAGACATCGCTGTTCGGTTTCGATATAGCTCCAGGCGCGAAACAGGCCGAGCGGAAAACGACTGGCGATGGTCAGCCGCCCCTGGGTCAGCCAGCCGCGTGTCTCCGCAACGAGCGGCAGATGCGCTGTCGCTTCACCATTGTCTGGGATGTCGATCGCTAGCATGGGAGCCTGGCGAGCCGGGCCGATCTCCAACATTGGCCGGTCGGTCTTGCGTGTGTTGCTCAGAATGAGGCCGAAGCGTGCATCGTCGCCTTGAAACACGGGAGGGCATCCGCCAGGGCGCAGTCGCAGGCTGAGCAGATTCCACCAAGTATGTACCATTGCCACCAGGCCGAGGCCGCTCAGGAAGAAGGTCAGCAGATAACCGAGGTTGTTGGAGAAGTTGATCGAGCCGGCGAGGATGGCGCCGAGCAGCACGACGAACATGCCGCCGGCGCGTGTCGGCAGGATGTAGATCTGGCGGGGTCCGATGCGGATCTCGCCGTGTTCGTCCGGACGGGCGACGCGAGCCAGGCGAGACAGGTCGGGGAAACGCGGAGGACCGCTCATGTCATGCCTGGTCGATGGCCACGGCTTCGAGGATCGCGCGACCGATGTTCCCGCCATCGGGGTTGCGCAGGCGATGCGAGACGACGCTGTCGAGCACTGCCTGAACGTCCTCTGGCAATACTTGGTTGCGACCGTCTATCAGCGCCCAGGCGCGTGCCGCCCGCAGCAGCCCCATGGCCGCGCGCGGCGACAGGCCGAGGGCGGTATGCTCGCGGGTGAAGCGCACGATGGTCTGCACGTAGTCGAGCAATGCGTCCGAAACATGTATTTTCGGCACGCGTTGGTGCAGTTCACGCAGTTGTTCGGGAGCGAGTATTGTTCGCAAGCTGGCGATGCGTTCACGCGGATCGCGGCCGGCGAGGATGGCGCGTTCGGAACGTGGATCGGGATAGCCGATACGGATGCGCATCAAGAAGCGGTCGAGCTGTGATTCCGGCAGGGCATGGGTGCCGAGCTGGTCGGTTGGGTTCTGTGTGGCAATGACGAAAAACGGCGCCGGCAGCGGCCAGGTGTGGCCCTCGATCGTGACTTGGTTTTCCTCCATGGCCTCCAGCAGCGCGCTTTGTGCCTTCGGCGTGGCGCGATTGATCTCGTCGGCGAGGATCAATTGCGCGAACACCGGGCCGGGGTGAAAGCGGAACTCGCCAGTCTCGCGCTCGTAGATCGATACCCCGAGGATATCCGACGGCAGCAGATCGCTGGTGAACTGGATGCGTTGATAGTCCAGCCCGAGTAGCTTCGCCAACACATGCGCCAACGTCGTCTTGCCGACGCCCGGCACGTCCTCGATCAGCAGATGGCCACGCGCCAGCAGGCAGGCCAGCGCCAGGCGGATGGCCGCGCGCTTGCCGACGATGATGTCGGCGGCGGCGTCAATCAATTCCCGCAGCAGGGTCTCGTGGGTAACCGCCATCGGGCGGTCTAGTGTTGCTGACCGGACAGTTCGTAATAGCGCGAACGCACGGCCTGCTGGCGCAGGGCTTGCGCTTCTTCCTCGCTGCCGACGGTCGCGGCGTCCACCCATTCGCCGGTGATACGATTGAGCATCGAGAAGCGGTACTGGCGGCCGATCTTGAATACCTGGGAGATTTCTTCCTCGGCCTTTGCCATTGCCGCGTCGGCATCCATGTCACCCGGAGGCGGCGCAAACATATGCGCCATATCGATTGTCGGCATGCCCGGCGCCGAGGCGCTGATGCCGGCGCTCGGTGGCGTCTGTTCCGCCGGCGGGGGCGAATCCGCCTTGAAGCGGAAGTTGATCGTCTGCATCTCGCCGGTCTCGTCCATCTCGATGGTGTCGACGTCCGGCATGCGTGCGCAGATGTAGCCGGCCATCAAGCGTCCGAGGCGGTCGTTGGCATTCACCACAGCGCTGTGCAGCTTGTTGGCGACGTATTGGCAGCGTTGTACCTGATTCGGTCGCTCGACCCATTCCATGCTCATTTGCATGCCCTGATCCAGGTCCCGGTCCATGCGCTCGAAGAAATCGTCGGCTTGGGTGATCAGTTCGTCGGGGACGTTGAGTTCATAGATTTGATCATCGATGATCACGTTCAGTATCATGGTTCGGCTCCGGGGCTTGGTTCGCCCCGAATTGTATCACCAGTCTCCGGCCGGCTTCCCTCCACAAATACGGAAATTTCCATGTTATTGACCATCGATAAGTTGCTGAACGCGGCGCAACTGGACAAGATTCACGAGATGCTCGCGCAGGCCGAGTACGAGGACGGCAAGGTGACAGCCGGCATGGCGGCTGCGCGGGTGAAGAACAACCAGGAGATGAAATTGCCGCCGAAGGCGTTGGAACTGCTGTTGCGCATCATCATGAGCACGCTGGGACACAATGCCACCTTCCGTGGCGCGGCGCTGCCGTTGAAGATGGCCGACCCGATCTTCGCTCGCTACCAACCCGGTATGACCTATGGCGACCATGTCGACGACCCGATCATGGGGGGCAGCGGACCAAAGTTTCGCACCGATGTGTCGATGACGATATTCCTGAACGATGCCGACGCCTACGACGGCGGTGAGCTGGTGATTCGCACCACTTGGGGCGAGAAGCACGTCAAGCTGGGCGCCGGCGACGCGGTGATATACCCGTCGGCCAGCGTGCACCGGGTCGACCCGGTGACGCGTGGCGAGCGGCTGGTGTGCGTCACCTGGATTCAGAGTCTGGTGCGCGACGCGGCGCGTCGCGAACTGCTGTTCGAACTCGGCCAGGCGCGGGAGGTCTTGCTGAAGAGCGACCCGGACAGCGATGCCACCAAACAGATCGACCGTTCCTACGTGAATCTGTTGCGCATGTGGAGCAACTGCTGAAGATATTGCTGGTACACAATCGCTATGGCGTCTATTCCGGGGAGGAGGCGGCTGTCGACCGGCTGGAGGCTCTGCTGTCGCGGCACGGACACGAGGTGCGGCGCTACGAGCGCGACAGCGCGGCCCTGGGTTCCTGGCCGTCGGTCGCGCGCGCCTTCTTTTCCAGCCTGTACAGCCCGCGTGCGCGGCGTGACATCGTCCGGCTGTTGGATGGATTCCGGCCGGATATCGTGCATGTTCACAATCTCTATCCGCTCATCTCTCCGGCCATCCTGCCGCTGATCAAGGAACGGGAAACCCCTTTGGTGATGACGGTGCATAATTTTCGGCTGATCTGTCCGACCGGGCTGTTCTATTCGCATGGCGAGGTCTGCGAGCGCTGTGACGGTGGACGTGAATACTGGTGCGCGTTGCGTAACTGTACCGGCAGTCGGGGTAAAAGCCTGGCCTATGCGTTGCGCAACGCCTGGGCGCGGATGCAGGGCAGTTATTTCCGCCATATCGACCGCTTCATCTGCCTGACCGCCTTTCAACGCCAGCGACTCGACGACGGCTCGGGACGCTTTGTCGTGCTGCGCAACAGCGCTGACGATGTCGAGGATGCCGATGCCGGGGAAATCCGGCTTCAGGGGGGGGGCGACTATGTTGGCTTCGTCGGCCGTCTGACAGCGGAGAAGGGTGTCGAAATCCTCGCCGGCGTGTGTCGTCACCTGCCACATATTCCGTTCGTCTTCGCCGGCGCTTACGACGACCGGGCGACACGCTTGTTCGACGGGTTGGAGAACGTCACCCTGCTCGGCCACCAGCCGGCCGGAACGTTGCCCGCTTTCTATCGACGGGCGCGTCTGATGGTGTTGCCGAGCCAGTGTTATGAAGGCTCGCCATTGGCGTTGATGGAAGCCATGTGGCAGGCGCGTCCGGTGGTGTGTTCGGCGGTCGGCGGGTTGGCGGAGATCGTCGACGACGGCATCACCGGCCTCCTCGCGCGCGCCGATGACGTGGAAGACTTCAGCCAGGCTATCGAACGGCTATGGTGCGATCCGGCATTGTGCCGTCGGCTCGGCGAAGCGGCGCGGAAGAAGGCGCGTCGCGACTACGGCGATCAGGCCCATTACCAGGGCCTGATGCGTATCTACGCGGATGCGCGTCAACGGACCTCGAGCGGATGACGACCGAGAACATCCTTGGTTTTTCGATCCGCAGCGCGCCGCCGGAAGCGGTGTTGCGGGAGTTGTGCGAATGGCTGGAGAAAGACGATGGGCCGCGCTGGTTCGCCTGCGCCAATCCGCATTCACTGCATGTCGCCGCCAGTGACCCGGTGTTTGCCGACGCGATCCACGCGGCGGACATGGTCACCGCCGACGGTGCCGGCATCGTGCTGGCATCGCGTCTGCTCGGCGGCTCCATTCCGCACCGCATCACCGGCAGCGATGTCTTCGAAGGTGTTTGTCACTACTGCAACCAGCAAGGTGGGCGACGTTTCTTCTTTCTCGGGTCCACGCCGGCGACCCTGGCCGATATCCAGCGCAAGATGCGTCTGCGCTACCCGAATATCGAGGTCGCCGGTGTCTATGCGCCACCGTTCAAGGCGGATTTCGACGGGCAAGACAACGAACAGATGATCAGCCGGATCAATGCCGCGCGGGTCGACATCCTGTGGGTCGGGCTGACCGCGCCGAAGCAGGAGAAATGGGTGTTTGAGAACAGCCAGCGATTGGAGGTGCGCATGATCGGACCGGTCGGCGCGGTATTCGATTTCTTCACCGGGCGAGTGAAACGCTCACCGCGTCTGTTTCAACGACTTGGGCTGGAATGGCTGCCACGTCTGCTACAGGAACCACGCCGGCTGTGGTATCGCAACTTCGTATCCAGCCCGATGTTTTTGCTGCGGGTGTTCCAACAGCGGCTCCGCCGTGATTCCAAGTGAAAGCCACATGGCGAGGCGCGCGGATGGGTGGCGCGGGTGAATTCGCCCTGCTGAGGCAATATCTGGCGCCGTATCGAAACCTATTGCTGCTCGGTATGGCCTTCATGCTACTGGAAAGCCTGTTTGCGTTGCTGCCGCCATGGCTGGCCGGGCGCTTCACCGCCGCGTTGCTGACGCCAGAGCAGGGATCCACGCTCGGCCTGCGCGAGGTCATCGCGATCTGGTTCGCGGTGCTGCTGGTGTTGGCATTGCTGCGTTTCCTGAACAGCTATCTGTTCACTCGCGCCGGCGCGCGGGTGATGATCGATCTCAGTCGCCGGGTCTACGACCATCTGCAATATCTGCCACTGGCCTTCCATCAGAATCGCCAGTCAGGCGAACTGCTGGCGTTGCTCGGCAGCGATGTCGCCACCATCAGTCACTTCATCGCCGGGCCGATCGCCAGCCTGCTGCCATTGGGCGTGACCCTGCTCGGCGCGGCGGTGCTGCTGGTTTACGCCGATGCATGGGTCGGTGGCACCGCATTATTGTTCGTGCCGGGATTCTTCCTGCTGGTGAAGCTGCTCGGCAGGCAGGTCCGGCCGCTGGCCAGGCGCGTGGCCGATGAACGCGCCGATATGCTCGCCGATGCTGGCGAGACGCTGCGCTTGCTGCCAATCGTCAAGGCGTTCACCCAGGAGCTGGCGCGCAGCGCACGCTATCATGGGCGCAGTGGCGCGCTGCTCGATCTGTTGTCGCGCCAGTTGCGCATCCAGGCGATGCTTGGCCCGTTGGTGCAGTTCGCTGCCGCGGCGCTGATGCTCGCGCTGCTGTGGCTGGCCAGCGAGCGTGTCGCCGAGGGCGCGTTGTCCGCGCCGGCAATGGTCAGCCTGTTGATGTACGGCTTTCTGTTGGTGCGGCCGATCAGTAGCTTCGCCAATCTGTATGGCGAATTCCAGCAGGCGCGCGGCGCCTTTGCGCGGGTGGTCGAGATCATGGCGCAACAGCCGGAGCCACGTGACGCGGGGGAATGCGAAGTCGGCCGGGTCGGCGGTGAGATCGAATTGCGCCACGTTGCGTTCGGTTATCCCGATCGCGAACCCTTATTTCGGGATTTGAACCTACATGTCATGGCTGGCGAGAGCATCGCCGTCACTGGCCGAAACGGTGCCGGAAAAAGCACCCTGGCGCATCTGTTGTTGCGTTTCGTCGAACCGCAAGCGGGCGAGGTCTTGCTGGATGGCGTGCCGATCGAACAGTTGCACCTCGCCGCGCTGCGCCGTCAGATCGGCTATGTGCCACAGCAGGTTCTGATCGCCAGCGCCACGGTGCGCGAGAATATTGCCTTCGGCATGCCCGATGCGCCCGATGAAGCTGTGCGACAGGCGGCCCGCGCCGCGCAGGCCAATGACTTCATTCGCCAGTTGCCGGACGGCTACGACACCCGCGTCGGTGACGATGGCGTCAAGCTTTCCGGTGGCCAGCGTCAACGCCTGGCCTTGGCGCGCGCATTATTGCTGGATCCGCCGATCCTGATTCTGGACGAAGCCACAGCGACCTTCGATCCCGGCGGCGAGCAAGCGATGATCGACGCTTGTCACTCGATCTTCGATGCGCGCACGGTTATCATCATCACCCACCGACCGGCGATCCTGGCGCTGGCCGATCGCTGCTTCGTGTTGGCGGATGGCGAGTTGAAACCGGCGATGGATGACTGCGGCGCCGCCTGACTTGCTGTTTGGGCCCGACTCCGCAAACCGACAAACGCTCATGATGGAATCTGGCATGCAAACCTATCGTATCTCCGAGCAACTGCTGTTGCAGGCCGTCAATGAAGAGATGGTCATCCTCGACCCCGACAGCGGGCGTTATTTCACCCTCAACGAAGTTGGCAGCGAGATGCTTGGACGCTTCCGAGAGAAAGGCGATATCGACGATACCGTCGCCTATATCGCCAGCCGTTACGAGGTCGGCGAGGAAACCGCGCGTCGTGATCTGCTGGCACTACTCGACGATCTGGTAACTCATGGACTTGCCGAGGCGGATAGCGCCTAATGACGCGTCGTCCGCCGAGTCCGCGCGATCTGGCGGTATTGATCGAAGCTTGGTGGACATTGCTGTGGCTTGATTGGCGCATCCGCAGGCAGCCCTACCACAAATGGCGCCCCCTGCTCGATAGTCGATTGGATAACCGCATCGAAAGCGAAGCCGGCCGCGCTGGCCAACGGCTGATCCGACTCGCCGAGATCGCCGCGCGGCACCATCTGCGTCCGATGAACTGCCTGCGCCGCACCCTGGCGGAAAAACGTCTGCTGGAACGCCGTGGCATCGCCTGCCATGTGCATATCGGCGTTAACCGCGAGAAAAATAGCGGCCTGGCGGCGCATGCCTGGCTGTCCGATCGTCATGGCGACGTGCTGAACGACAGCTCGGATGTCATCGAACGTTATTATGAACTGATGCCGGACAACTGGGCTGGCGCGGGTTTTTCCGACAGCGATTGACCTGGAAATCGGGCAAGTCGCCCGATCTGTTGATCGCGCACCCTCGTCCCTCGGCGATATTGCGCGGAATCTCTTGATGGACAACGGCGTACATCGGTTATTGTCGATCGTGGCGCGTCCCCGAGCCACGATTAACAGGCCGTTGAAAAATGGCATTTTTTAACGGTCTGTGTGCGGTACAGGGATATACCGCCCTTTTCGATGACTGTAAGTCATTGAAAATGAAGAAACCGGGAAATCGCATTTGCCGGTTCCGTCGTTGAAAAAGTCCATGAAAGGACTTTTTCAACATCCTGTTAACCTGGCAATCCTTGTTGTCGGGTTAACAAGACCCAAACCGTTCCGCATGGCGCTGGAACCAGATCTGCACCATCAAGGCGTGTAGCAGTTCGACGCTGACGCTGGGCGGGTCGTTTGTCAGTACGGCCTGAAAAGCTGCGAGTAGCTTGCGGTTGTCGACCAGGCCGAGATCTTGGAGGCCGGGGTGTGAGAGGATGTCGCGGATGGTTTCACGCTGATGCTTGATCAGTTCGGCGAAAAAGGTGTCGAAGACCACCTTGTGGCGGTTCCATGCCACCGAATCGGGTAGTTTTCCGGTCATCGCTTTGCGCAGCAGCCATTTCGGATAGCGCTCGCGTAGCCATAGGTCGTCGGGTATCGCGAAGCTGAACTCGGCGAGGCGGCGATCGAAGAACGGGTGCCTGACATCCACGCCACAACGTTCCCCGGCGGCAGCGTAGGAGCGTACCGAATGGTAGGTCGATGAATGGATAAGCGCATCGTGGCGTGCCTGTAGCGCGGGGTTGCGGAAGCCTGCTGGCGGCGGGTCCAGGCGCGCTTCCAGGTTGAGTTCGCGCGCGGTCCGTTCGGGTATCCAGTCCGGCCAGGGCCGGTTTCCACGCATCTGCCGGCGCAGGTGTAATAGCCATTCTGGCAGTAGCGGGCGTAGAAACAGTTGCAGCAGGGTGGCCAGCATCGGCAGGCCCAATTCGCGGGAGCCACGCATCACCTCGCCAATCACGCCGATGTCGCCATGTAGTAGGCGTTGGCTGTAGCTCAGGCTGTGTCCCCAGGTCATCTCATCGCCGCCGCTGCCAGTCAGCATCACACTGGCGCCAGTCGCGCGAACCTGTTTCAGTTCGTCGGTATAGCGGGGCGAAACCACCGTGCCCGGGCTGTCGAAGGCGGGTGGATACAGCTCGCGGTAGTCCAGATCGATGTCGGTCGTGGTTGGGATCAGCAGGTGCCGCTTCAGGCCCAGGTGACGGGCGGTGGCGCCGATCAGGTCCTGCTCGTCGACGGCGCCGCAGTCCGGGTAAGTATGTGATACCGCGATCAAGCTGTCTTTGGCGTGCTGTCTTGCTCTCCATGCCAGCGCGGTGACGCTGGTGGAGTCCATGCCTCCACTGAGTTGGCTGGCTACCGGTTCGTTGCCGCCGGGCAGGCGGTCGGTGACGCAACGGCTCAGCAGGGATTCCAGGTGCTCGCTGTATTCCTCGCGCTGTTTGTAGCGAATAAATTTATCGGGTTGGAGGTTCCAGAAGCGGCGGATGGAAATTCCCCTGGCGTTGCCTTGGACAAGATGACCGGGCCGTAGCTGCTCGATATTCGACAGCATCGACAGCCCGGGGTCGGGACGTCCGGCCAGCCAGTCGCCGACCGCCGAGCGATTGAGTCGGGGTGGCTCGCCAAGCGCGTCGAGCAGGTCATCGATATGTGTTCCGACTGCCAGCATCCCGTTGCGATGGGCATGGTATAGCGGGCGCATGTTCATCGGGTCGCAGGCGGCCAGCAGAGTGTCCGTGTTTTCGTCGATGATGCAGAAAGCGAAATCGCCGATGAGATGACGGGGGCATTCCGCCCCCCAGCGGCGGTAGGCGGCAAGCACCAGCCAGGCATCGTTGTCGTCGGGCGGGATACCGAGTTTGTCATGCAGTTCTTGCCAGTTGTCGATGCGCGCGTCGGCGATGACGTTCAGATCATGTTTTCGGGCATGCATCGTCGGCGAGGACGCCTGGAATTGTCCACGCTGGACATCGCTTTGGTAGGGGAGGCGTTCCGTGCGGGTCCGCACTGGCTGGGACAGGGTGTCTCGGTGAGAGAGGTACAGGAAATTCAATCGGATAGGCCGGATTATTCAAGTAGTACGTATGTTGACTCTGAGTATTGGTATGGCGCGAACCCTGCCCCTGGGTTCACCCTGGGAAAAGATTCGCGCCAAGTCTTCAAACGATGGACTATGATGAACCCCGATGTCGGTATTCCGGATCCGTCCAGCAGTGGGGCAATGTCTCGCCAGACATGAATTGCAGGCGGTTTTTTTCGAACATTTCCGGATCGGGCAGATCCTCGCCGATGTTGTAGCGCCCGGGAACGCTTTTCTTGAATGGATCGAACAGATCCTTCAAGCCCAATACTTCAACCAGATGACCTGTTTCTATTTCTTTCAAGAACATGAGCGACTCCACTATCAGCAATGACTAATTGATTCCTATCAAGAGTATGGCCGCAACAGGGCCAAATTCAAGGTTATCCCTAATATACAGCCGCTGTCTGCGTGCTGGATACTACAGGCTTTTCCGTACAAACAATAATTTACCGGCGTTTTTGAATTTTCGAATGCGAATCGGTAACGGCGTGGTGGTCGCGAAGCGGCATCCGCGTCCGTGAAGGGCGGATCGAGCAGGAGTCGCACAATGGATAAACGAGCTTACCCAAGGGTTTTTTGCAACCTGCCGGTGGATATTCAGATCCCCGGTCGGTCATTCACCGGTCATTACCGCACTGCGAATGTCAGTAAGCGTGGTTTCTTTGCCTATCATGTGCCGCGTTGGCCGAGGGGTATGCAGGTCCAGGTGAATTTTTACTGTCCGGACGAACCTTTCCAGGTGCATGCGAAGCTGACACGCATGGGCAAGAATGGCGCGGGTTTCGATTTCGTCAACGTCGATTCCGGCGAGCAAGAGGCGCTGGAACATATCGTCTGTCCCGAGTGGCATGGCGATGATCTGTTGATGGGGCAGTTGAAGCTGGCGCCCTATACGGATACTCGTAATTTTGGCCGCTGGCTCAGTCTGACCAGCCTGCTGAGCACGCACCCGCATATCGGGGGTAGTCTGGCGCGGACATGAAGGCCTCGCTCGCATGCTTACCGCAAAGTATGCAGCCGGGTTGTCTGTGATGCGCTCGAGGTAACGCCGTGCATGCGCCCCGTGGGAATGACCTCGGCGTAACCCGCGGGGCGGTGGGGAATGCTGGAAATGTCGGGAGTATTTTCAGTGCCCCGCCTCGGATTTTCCGCGGCCGAACCACAGGCAACTTTTATTTCGATCCGGGGGTAGCGCTCAACATGCGAGTCAGCGGATATCGTGTTTGTGCAGCGGGTAGCCGCGATCCCGATAGAAGCGGTAACGCGCCCGGCCTTGTTCGCGCGCTTGCGGGTCGTTGTCGATCAGCTCGGCGACGCGCTCGAACTGGCTGAAATAGGGGGCCGGTTCGACGCCCAGGTTGACCAGTACGTCGTGCTCGTCGACCGTCTCGTTGCCGTATTCGATCAGCACCGGGGTGATCTCGGCATCCACCTTGCCGAGCAGGCCGTGCGGGATGAAGCTCTGCTCGCGGAAGGTCCATAGCAGCCGGTCGATGTGCCGGCCTTCGTCGGCATTGCTGGTATGTACCAGGACGCGACGCTTTTGTTGCCATGCCTTGTCGATGATATGGCAGGCGAGGGCATGGCGGTTGCCTCGCGCGGCTTCCGCCAACACGTAGAAGTCGATGCGCGTCATCGGAACCTGTCTATTTGCCGGCCCGGCGGATCAGCCAGCTTGTCAGCAACGGTACCGGTCGGCCGGTGGCGCCTTTTTTCTTGCCGCTCTTCCACGCGGTGCCAGCGATGTCCAGATGCGCCCAGGGGTATTTCTTCGTGAAGCGCGACAGGAAGCAACCCGCGGTGATCGAACCGGCCGGTCGGCCGCCGATATTCGCCATGTCGGCAAAGTTGCTGTCGAGCTGCTTCTGGTATTCGTCCCACAACGGCAGTTGCCAGGCGCGGTCGCCGCTGGCCTTGGAGGCGTCCAACAATTCGCCGGTCAGCTTGTCGTCGTTGCCCATGACCGCGCTGGCTTCGTGCCCCAGCGCGATGATGCAGGCGCCGGTGAGGGTGGCGATATCGACCACGGCGGCTGGTTTGAAGCGTTCGACATAGGTCAGGGCGTCGCAGAGGATCAGCCGGCCCTCGGCGTCGGTGTTGAGTACCTCTATGGTCTGTCCGGACAGGCTGGTGACGATGTCGCCGGGCTTATTGGCGTCGCCGTCCGGCAGATTCTCGGATGACGGCACCACGCCGATGACGTTCAGCGGTAGGTCCATCGCGACGCAGGCGTCGATGGCGCCGAGAACACTGGCGCCGCCGCACATGTCGTATTTCATCTCGTCCATCTGTGCGGCGGGCTTGATCGAGATGCCGCCGGCGTCGAAAGTCAGGCCCTTGCCGACCAGCACCACTGGCTTGGCGCCGGCCTTGCCGCCCTTGTATTCCATGATGATGAAGCGCGCTGGCTGGCGGCTGCCACGGGATACCGACAGTAAGGCGCCCATGCCGAGTTTTTTCATCGCGGTTTCGTCGAGCACGCGCACTTTCAGCTTGTCGTGCTTGCGACCCATCGCGCGTGCCTTGTTGGCCAGATAGCTCGGCGTGCAGATGTTGCCGGGCAGGTTGCCAAGATCCTTCGCCAGATTCATGCCATCGCCGATGGCCTGGCCTTGTTCGATGCCGATGCGCGTCGCGGTCGTTTCCGCGCGGCTGGCGGTGAGCACGGTCAATTTCCTCAGCGGGTGCTTCGCTGACTTGGCGTCGCTCTTGCATTCATCGAAGTGGTAGGCTGCGTCAGTCGCGGCGATCGCGATGTCGCGGCCGAGCGCGGTGGGGTCGTCGTCCAGCGTCAGGCCGTCGATCGCGATCGCCGCCGATGTCGCCTTGCTGCCTTCGATCACGCCGAACGCGTTGGACAAGGCGTCACGTAGCTTGCGCGCATTCAGTTCCTTCTTCTTGCCGAGGCTCAGCAGCAAGAGGCGTTCCGCGCCACTGCCGGGGAGGTCGTAGAACATCTGCGTGGCGCCGGCGTCCTCACCAAGGTCGGCCTTTTTCAGCAGTGCCTTCAGTGTGCCCTTGCTGGCCTTGTCGACAAGTGCGGCGCTGCCGTCCAGGCGGTTCCGGTCGAACACCGGCAGAATCAGACAGGCGGTTTTTGTTGTTGAAAGGTCGCCTTGCTTGACCTGAAATTGCATAATGGAACTCCCGATAAAAACGTCGCATGGATTTCGCCGAGTCTACCACATCCCCCATGAGCATCATCGACCGTTACATCTTCCGCGAGATCCTGAAAATATTCCTCGCCGTGCTCGCCATTCTGTTGTTGGTGCTGTTTGCAAACACCTTTATCCGCTTCCTCGGGTCGGTCGCCGAGGGCGCTATCTCCAATGCGGTGGTGCTGAAACTGGTCGGGTTGGAGATGTCGCGTCTCAGCGGTGTGTTGATTCCGCCGGCATATTTCGTCGCTACGCTGTTTACGCTGGGGCGCATGTATCGCGACAACGAGATGATGATTCTGTGCGCCAGTGGCGTCGGTCCGTGGCAAGTGTTCCGCGCGGTGGCCATCGGCGGGGTGGTGCTGGCATTGCTGGTCGGCTGGCTGGTGATGTCGATCCTGCCCCGCGCGACCCTGGCCATCGAGCTGATCAAGAAGAACCAGGAGGACGCAGCGGCCCTGGTCGGGCTAGGCGCCGGGCGCTTCAACGAATTCGAGAACGGCGAGTTGGTGGCGTATCTCGGCGAGTTGTCCGAGGAGAATGGCGCCATCGATGATGTCTTCGTGCAGAGTACGAAGGGCGGCATGCCCGGCGTGGTCACCGCCGCGAGTGGTCGGCTGCTGACCAATCAAGACGGTGGTGACAGCGTCATCGTGCTGAAGGATGGCTATCGCTACCAAGGGATACCCGGCGTCACCGATTTTGATATCGGTCATTTCGCCGAGTACCGCATCCGCCTGCGGCGTTCGCCGAACGACGCTTACGCGGAGATGCGCGCGCGACCGACACTAGAACTGATCGGCATGGCCTCGCCGTATGCGGCGGCGGAGTTGCAGTATCGTCTGTCCTTTCCGATCTCGATCCTGGTGTTCACTATATTGAGCATTCCGCTCAGCCGCTCGGTGCCGCGGCGTAGTATGTACGGCCGACTGCTGATTGCGTTGCTGGTGTATTTCATCTATATGAACCTGCAAAAAACCGCCGAGAACTGGATCAAGGACGGTGTCGTCCCGCCCTGGCTGGGGATGTGGTGGGTGCATGCGTTATTCATTCTGTTCGCGATGCTGTTGATGTTGCGTGATTCCGGCCGCGTGCGGCGCTGGCTGCGTAATTTTCGGGCGTCGCCGGCATGAGGATTCTGCATCGTTATCTTTTTCGCGCGGTGATGTTCAGCACCTTGTTCGTGTTGGCGGCCCTGCTTGTGCTGATGGTGTTCATGGCCTTCACTGAAGAGCTTGGCGACACTGGGGTTGGCCAGTACCAGGCTCGTCATGCGTTCCTGTACAGTCTGTTGCAAGCGCCCGGCTTTTTGTTCGAGATCTTCCCGGTTTCGGCGCTTATTGGCAGTTTGCTCGGGCTGGGCGCAATGGCCAGTCACTCCGAGCTGGTGGCGATGCGCGCCGCCGGCGTGTCGATCGCGCGGATCGTTTGGTCTGTGGTGCGCGCCGGCCTGTGGATGCTGCTCGCGGTGGCGCTGATCGGCGAATACGTCGCGCCGCCGGCGGATCGCTACGCGCGCCAGATGAAGGCCGAGAAGATGAACAATCAGGTGTTGCTGCAATCGAACTTCGGCTTCTGGGCGAAGGACGGTGACGATTTCATCAACATTCGGCGCATCTTGCCTGGCAATCGGCTTGGCGACATCATGATTTACCGGCTCGATGGCCGGCATCGGCTGAAGAATGTCACGCTCGCCGAGCGCGCGCTGTACGACGATAAGAAATGGCATCTGGTTGGCGTGCAGTCCATCGACTTGTCGGAGCGGGGCTTCAGCATCACGCGTAGACCGATAGTGGATTGGGAACTGCTGTTGAAGCCCAGCCTGCTGCGCGCCGTGGTCATCGACCCGGTCGCGCTGCCGGCCACCAGTCTGTACCGCTATATCGGTTATCTGAAGGCCAGTGACCAGGACGCCAAGCCGTTTGAGGTGGCGTTGTGGAATCGCATCGTCACGCCGCTGGTCACCGTGGTGATGCTGGTGCTTGCGGTGCCCTTCGTGTTCGGCAATCTACGCGCCACCGGCATCGGTCAGCGGTTGTTTCTCGGTATCGTCATCGGCCTGGGTTTCTACACGCTGAACCGGGCGTTCTCCTTTATGGCGCTGGTGTACAACCTGAACACGCCATTGACCGTGACCTTCCCGAGTCTGCTGGTACTGGCCTGGGCGCTGGTGATGTTGCGCCGGGCACGCTAGGATGTGGTCATAGCCAGCCCCCATGTCCCGCCGGATGGCGAGGGTTTATCCATCCGGCGAGACATGCGGGCGAGGCGGATATCGGATTCTTTTTATCCGGCGAGCAAACATTGCAAGGTCTCTATGGCCCGTATTCCGCGTGGCTGATTGACCGAGTGGGAGAAATCATGACGATCGAGCGTGTTATCTTGTTGCTGACCTTATTTGTCGCCATTGGAACAGCGCGGGCGGGCATCGCGGAGGAAAACGAGATAGTGTCCGGGCAGGCGCCGCGCCATCCGGCGATGCATATGATGAACGACGGGAGAGTCTCGCTCGACTTGCCGCCGCGCATGCGCATGCATCAACTCGCCAATATGCGCTCCCACCTGGAAGCCGTGCAGGCCATCATTGCCGCGATCGCGGAAGGTGATTTCGATGGCGCCGCGAACATCGCGCATGCTCGGCTGGGCCTGACCCAGGAGATGCGGAGGATGTGTGCTATGTTCGAGAATGACGATTTTAAACGCTTGGGCCTGTCTTTTCATGAAAGCGCGGATACGCTGGCCGAGACCTTGCGAACCCGGGATGCCAACGCCTCCCTGCGAGCGTTGAAGACCACTCTTGGATATTGCGTGGCATGCCATGCGGCTTTTCGTCAATAGATGTCGAATCATGTCATCTGGAAATTCATCGGAAAAAACCGACCGGATCATCGCCGAGGCCCGCCGCGCCCGCGAGGCGAGGGAGAACAGCTATCGCGAACGCGCTTTGAAGATGTACCCCTGGGTGTGCGGGCGCTGCGCGCGCGAATTCACCCGTGAGAATCTTCGCGAGCTGACCGTGCATCATCGTGATCACAACCACGCCAACAACCCACCGGACGGTAGCAATTGGGAGTTGTTGTGCATCTATTGCCACGACAATGAGCATTCGCGGCATATCGATGCGGTGCGGGGCGATGTCGGTCGGGATGACGAGAAGACCACGACCTATAACCCGTTTGCGGATCTTGGGGCCTTGCTCAAGGATAAGAAATAGCGTTTATTGTGTGCGTGACGGCATGCTTATCGCGGTTTCGGCAGTCGTTTGCTCACGAGGCCGCCGCCTCGTCGTCCCTTGCCGCCAGCAAGACATACAGCAATGGAATCAACAACAACGATACCAGGGTGGAGAACAATAGCCCGGCGACGATGGTCACGGCCAGTGGTTGCAACAGCTCGGCGCCCTCGGACAAGGCGAGCGCCAGCGGCAGCATACCGACGACGGTGGTCAGGGTGGTCATCAGGATGGGGCGTAGGCGCAGGTGGGCGGCGCTGACGATGGCGTCGCGCTTGTCCAGGCCGTGCTTGCGTTGCAGTTCGATGTATTCGACCAGCACGATGGCGTTGTTGACGACGATGCCGGCGAGCATGATCAGGCCCAGCCATACCGGCATCGATATCGGCAAGCCGGTGATTTTCAGGCCGATCACCACGCCGGTGATGGCAAACGGCACGCCGAGCATGATGATCAGCGGATTGCGCAGGGATTCGTATTGCACGGCCATCACGGCGAACACCAGGAATAGTGCCAGCGCGAGCAGTTGCCGGCCGGTGTCGCGACCCTGTTGCAGTGCTTCCAGGTTGCCGGCTTCATAGAGCACATAGCCGGCTGGCAGATGGATCGCGCGCGCGGCGGCCAGCGCGGCCTCGCTGGCTTGTTCCACGCTGATGTCGCCGACCGGCGAAGCGGTGATCTCGACGATGCGTTGCTGGCGGTCGCGCCAGATGCTCGCTGGGCTGCTGGCCAGCTCGACGCTGGCCAGATCGCTGAGATGGATGGCCACGCGGGGCCGGGTCTTGCTGAACAGCAGGATGGATTCCAGATCCTCCGGACTGTTCATCTGATCGCGCTGGATGCGCAGCAGGATGTCGACTCTTCGGTCGTTGGCCACGAAGCCGCCAATGCGCTCGCCACCGACCGCGAGGCGGACCATCTTGCCGATGTCGCTTGCGTTCAGGCCGTAACCGGCGGCGCGCTGGCGGTCGATGTGGATGGCAAACTCCTGGGTCACGTCCTCGCCGCTGTGTTCGATGTTGCCAAGTCCCTTGACCGCCTTCAGATGCGTGGCAATCTCATCGCCGAGGCGGTTCAGTTGATCCAGATCCGGTCCCTGCACGCGCAGCGCGATCTCGTCGTTGCCGCGGCTGGTGCGTACACCGCGCAGGCTGCGGCTGCGCAGGCTGATACGCGCGCTGGCGATCTGTTCCCGATCGATCAGCTTTTTCACCCGCTTGATCCATGCCTTGGTGTCGATCTCGCGCTGGTCCGCCGGCACTAGGCTGATCTGTATGCTGGCGAAGTTCGGCGCTTCGAACTGGGAACGCCCGAAGACGAAGCCGCCCACCGTGGTGAATAGTGTATCGCTCTCGGGTTGCGCTGCGACGATGCCTTCGATGCGTCGCGTGAGCCGGTCCATGCCCTCCAGGTCGATGCCGCGGTCGGCGCGTATCGAGATCGACACGCGGCCCTCGTCGAGACGTGGCAGGAAGATCTGGCGTGCGTCCAACAGCCACGGTAGGGTCAGCGCCAGGCCGGCGATGAAGGCGGCGATGGTCAGGAATATCGTGGCCGGATGCAGCAGCCAGCCGAGCAGCCGCGCGTAACCGGTGGACAGCGCGTTCAACAGCCGGTCGATGATGCGCCGAAGCCAGCCGGCAGGCGTATCGTCGCCAACCTTGGCGGCCAGCGCTGGCACCAGCGTCAGGGCGATGAGCATCGACGCGAGGATAGCCGCCGAGACGGTGAAGATCAGCTCGCGGAACAGCAGGCCGATCAAGCCACTGATGAACACAAAAGGCAGCACCGCACCGAGGTTGGTCGCGGTCGATGCGATGATCGCGCTATTGACCTCGGCGGCGGCCTGCTGGGTGTCCGCGTCGCCATCGCGCTGGTGGCGTGAGATGTTCTCCATCATCACGATGGTGCTGTCCACCAGCATGCCGATGCCCAGCGCGAGTCCGCCCAGGGTCATGATGTTCAGCGTCAAGCCGCCGGCGGCCATCAGGATGAAGGTGACGAAGATCGCCACGGGGATCGCCGTGCCGATGATCAGGGTGCGGCGGAAATCGCCGAGAAACAGATACACGACAAGCATCGCCAACAGCGCGCCACTGAGTGCCGCGCCCGCCGCGTTGCGTACCGACTGGCGGATGTAATGCGCTTGGTCGTCGACCTTGCGTAACACAATATCGGACGGAATCGAGCGGTTCTGCCTGAGTGTCTTGATCTCCGCGTCGACCGCGTCGACCACGCCGACGGTGTTCGCGCCAGGCTGTTTTTGTAGCGATACCTTGACGCCGGGTAGGCCGTTGAGGCGAATGCGCAGACGCTGTTCCTCGGCGCCGTCGATGACCCGCGCGATGTCGCCGAGATACAATGTCTGGCCGCCGTCGGCGTCGGCGTTACGATCCGGCAGCGGCAGGCGGATCAGCTCGTCGACATTGCGCAGGCGTCCGGCGGTGCGCGTGATGATCTCGGTTTCGTCCATCTCCAGGCGACCGCCGGGCGTCTCGACGTTGTTGTCCGCGATGGCATCGCGCAGGTCGAGCAGATCGAGTCCGACGCCGGCCAAGCGGTACTGGTCGGCGAGAACGCTGATCTCGCGCACCAGTCCGCCACCGGTCTCCACCGCCGCGACGCCGGGCAGGTTAAGCAGCCATTTGCTGAAGCGGTAATCCACCCAGGATCGCAGTTGCACCGGGTCGCGTAGCGCCGAGCTGGCAATGTATTCGGCCACCGGTCGCTGTGCCGGGTCGCGCTTGTAGATCACCGGCGGTTCGATATCCTCGGGCAGGAAACGCTTCGCCCGATCCAGCCGCGTGCTGGCGTCGCGCAACGCCTTGTCGATGTCGGTGCCATAGCGAAACGACAGATCCACCGCGCTGCGGCCCTCGCGGGTGCGCGACTGAATGGAGATAGCGTCCTCGGTGATCGCGAGTTGCTCTTCCAACTGGCGGGTGACCTCATCTTCCATCACCGGCGCCGGCACGCCGGGCAACTGCACGCGCACGCGCACGTCCGGATAGATGATGCGTGGCAGCAGATCGATGCGCAGGCGATCCAGCGCATAGAGGCCAAGCAGCATCAGCGCCAGGGTCAGCATCACCACGCCGACCGGGTGGCGGATCGACCAGCCGGCCAGGCCGGCGGCATGGCGCGCGGCGCGGGTTTTGCTCATCCGCTTTCATCCACTCGCGCTGTATCCATTGGTTTCACCGGCTTCACGGTTTTTCCCGCGCTCAGACCGAGAAAGCCCTTCACGATCACTTGGTCGCCTGGCCGCAAGCCTTCGAGAATGGCAATGTCGCGGTCCAGGCGGATGCCGGTGCGCACCGCGCGACGCACCGCCTTGCCGTCTACCAGGAGGTACACGAACGGCCCCTTGTTGTCGCGCTGCACCGCAGTGAATGGCACCATCAGTCGCTCCGTGGCGGCCATTGCGAGACGCGCGCGGGCGAACTGGCCGGGCTTCAGGTCGTCTGGGATGTCGTCCAGGCGAATCTCGATTGCGCCGAGCCGGGTCAGCGGGTCCAGGGTTGGGTGGATGCGTTGGACCCGGCCACCGAAGGCGCGGCCGGGCAGGGCGTCGATGCGCAGGCTGGCCGGGTCGCCCTCGTGGACCAAAGGCAGCAGCAGTTCCGAGATACGCGTCTCGGCGAACTGCGAGGTCGGATCGAACAGGCTGAGCAGATGGGTGTTCGCCGCGACCACGTCGCCAGGTTCGCGCAGGCGCTCGCTGATGATGCCGGCGAACGGCGCGGTGATGCGCGTGCGGCGCAGCCGGGTGGAGAGGATCTCATGTTCCGCTGTGGCGATGTCCAGCGCGGTTCGGGCGCGCGCCAGTTCGTCCACCGAGGCTACCTTGCGTTTCACCAACTTGCGCAGGCGTTCGACATCCAGGCGCGCTTGTCGGGTGGTCGCGCGGGCCTTCTTCAGCTCAGCGCGCAACAGGGTATCATCCAGGCTCGCGAGCAGCTTGCCGGCGCGCACCCAGTCGCCCGCGTAGCCGGCAAGCGCGGTGATGCGACCGGGTTCCTCGTTATACAGGCGCGCGATATGCCGCGCGCGGATGGTCGCGTTCAGTTCCCGTTGGATCGCCACCGGCTTTTTTTCGACGGCTTGAACCACCACGCGATGCACTGGCGGCGTGCGTTTCGGATGGCTGGGTTTGGATCTGTCCGCTGGAGAATCGCAAGCGCAGAGGCTGAACGCCAGCGACACCAGCACAATGGCGCGGAACGGCCGCATGCCAGCGCTCAATAGTTGCTGTAGTGCTTGATCTTGCGGCGGATATTGCGCTGTACGATGATGCCGTGGATCTCCCATTTGCGGCCATTCAGTGGAATATCCGGGTAGTTCGGGTTCAGTGCGACCAGCTTCTCCTCGCCGTCGTCACCCTTGATGTACTGGCGGAACCAGCGTTCACCCTCGACCTCGGCGAAGACATACGCTTCGTTGCCGCAGAATTTCGCCGGATCGATGATCACGATGCACTGGTCCGGAAACTCCGGCTCCATGCTGTTACCCAGCACCTGCAAGGCGTAAGGCTCTGACGCGGCGCAGCCGGTGGCCTCCATATCAAGTTCTTTTTCGATATCCATGCTGACTCCAAATCGTTGTGTTTACGGCGATTTTAGCATGCCGGCCAGCCGTGAAGACGCGCCACCGTCAGGGTTGGATCGTCGTGTCGCCGTCGGACTTCATCAGATACAGATGCGCGCCGCATCCGGCCCGGTAATCGCTGGCGCCGAAGCCCGGCGCGACGATGCGTCCGCGCAGGCTTTAATACCATTCGCATTCTGCCTGGCGGGAGCGTGTCACCTCGACGACCGAGACATTGGCAGGGTTGATCAGATAGTCGATATGCCAGCGTAACGGCTTTTTCTTACGGGGATCTCGAAAAGAGGAAATACGATTTCCTCTTTGCTCACATTTTCTATCACTTAATGGGATCGAAAAGGGTGGATATCCCAGTCCCACTCGGGCACCTCGATTTTTTCGAGATGCCCTTACGCAGATGACGAGCGACTCCGGCTTCGAGATTGCGCTTCGCGCTGCCAGTGTAGACGTAGAGTCTCCGGCGGGGAAATGCTGGATGCCGAGCGCGCGGACACGGATAGTGATCGGGTTGCGGATAAGGATGTGAAGTTGGTAAATGGTATTGGAGACCATGGGCTGCGTGTCAAGTCGTTGGGTCTGGCCAGATCCGCGCGCGTAGGTATTCCACGATCCGGCATTCCACGAAATAGCCAGTGGGAGGCGCGCAGCCGCCGCCGACGAAGCCGACATGCCCGCCATGCCGGGAAAGTTCCAACCGGGTATCGGCCGACAGCGCTTTTTCGTCTGGTGGCGTGCGTGGATACATGAACGGGTCATCAAGCGCGTGCAGCAGTAGGGTCGGGATGCCGATGTCCGCCAGGAATTGGCGGCTGCTGGCGCGTCGATAGTAATCCTCGGCGCCTTTGAAACCATGTAGCGGCGCGGTGACCTGGTCATCGAAGTCCCAGAAGGTTTTCAGCTTGTCCACATCCACGCTGAGCGGCGAGGGCATGCGCGCGAACTTGTGCTTGTAGTTGCGCCGCAGGCTGGCGAGTAGATGGGCTTGGTAGACGCGCGACAGCCCCTTGTTCAAGCGATCGGCGGCTTCATCGAGTCGGTAGGGCACCGATACCGCCGCAGCGGCTCCGAGTTTGCACCGGCTGCCTTCCTCTCCAAGAAACTTCAACAATACATTGCCGCCGAGTGAGTAGCCGACCGCAGCCGATACCGGTCGGCTGGTGTCGGCCAAGTGACCTATGATGAAGCGGATATCGCCGGTATCGCCCGAATGATAACTGCGTGGCAGGCGGTTGGGCTGGCCATTGCAGCCACGAAAGAACATAAAGGTGGCGTTGAAGCCGGCTTGATCCAGCGCATGCAACAGGCCGTTGGCGTAGTGGGAATGCAGCGAACCTTCCAGCCCATGCAGGACCAGTACGCGCGGACCACCATTGTCGATCAGATGGGCCAGCTCCAGCGCGTCGCCATCGGGTAGTTCGATCATCTCGTGGCGCAGCGAAAGTGGGCAGCGCTTGCGAAACATCACCGGCCACAGCGTCTGGGCGTGTCCACCGGGCAGCCACCAGGCGGGCTGGAATGTTGGATCGGCGCTCATGGCTTGCGGTACAGGCTGGCATACAGGCCGTCGTTGCCGATCAGCTCGTCATGCCGGCCGTCCTCGACGATATGTCCGTCCTCGAACACCAGTACCCGGTCGGCCTGACGCACCGCGCTGAGGCGATGCGCAATGATGATAGTGGTGCGCTTGGCGAGGAATTCGGCCAGTGCTCGATGCAAGCGCGCCTCGGTGCTGGTATCCAGCGCCGAGGTGGCTTCGTCCAGGATCACCACAGCCGGATTGGCGAGGATCATGCGTGCCACGGCGAGACGCTGGCGCTGACCGCCGGACAGACGCACGCCGTTGCGTCCGAGACGGGTATCCAGCTGCGCCGGCAGGGCTTCGATGTCTGCCTTCAGTTGCGCGATCTCAAGCGCCTGCCATAGCGCTTCGTCCGGTATGTCGCGCCCCATGCCCAGGTTTATGCGCACGCTGTCGTTGAACAAGGCGGGGTGTTGTAATACCGTTGCGACGTGTTCGCGTACCACGTCCAGGCCGATCTGGCTGACCGGCGCGTCGTCGAAACGGATCTCGCCCCGGTCGGGGACATACAGGCCGAGAATCACGTTCACCAGGGTTGTCTTGCCGCCACCGCTGGCGCCGACGAAGGCGACCTTCTGCCCGGCGGGGATATGCAGCGACAGGTTTTTCAGCACCTGATGTCGGCCATCGTAGCTGAAGCTGACATCCTCCAGGCGCACGCTGACAGTGCGTTTCCCGAGAAACGGGTCGACCTTGCGCGGATAGACGGGTTCCAGCTCAATCTCCAGCAGCTGGTTGATGCGTTCTAGGGCGGCCTGGGCGGCATGCCATGCGTATTGCACGCCGAGCACCTCTTGCACCGGCGACATCATGTACCAGAGATAGGCATAGACCGCGAGCATCTCGCCGATGGTGAGACTGCTGTACAGCACCATGAACATGCTCGTGGCGCGAAAGATATCGAAGCCGAACAGGAACACCACGAACGACAGCCGCGCCGCCGCATCGCTCTTCCAGGCGAAGTTGGCCGAATGTTGGCGGATCTCGCCGGCCTGTTCGATGATGCGGCCGATATAGTGTTTCTCCCGGTTTGCCGCGCGGATCTGCTGAATCGCCTCCAGCGTCTCCTGAAGCGATTCCTGAAACAGTTGATAGGCGCTGTTCTCGCGTTTTTTCAACAGCTTGACCTTGCGCCCGAAACGCGTCGTCAGATAGATGACGAAGGGGTTCAGCAACAGGATGAACAATGCCAGTTGCCAGTGCATCCACAGCAGCACCGCAGCGGTGCCGACGATGCTCAGGACCGCGACGAGGAACTTGCTGGTGGAGACGCTGACAAAGGTGTCGATGGCATCCAGGTCGGTGACCAGGTGCGAGGCCACCTTGCCGGAGCCGAGGGTTTCGTATTCCTTCATCGAAACCCGTTCGAGGCGTTCCAACAGACGCTTGCGCATGCGGAAGATCACCTGCTTCGAAATACAGGTGAACTGCTTGGTCTGCCACACCCCGAGAACCAGCCCGGCCAGGCGCAACAACAAGGTCAAGACCAACACCGCGAGGATATACAGCGCCGGTCCATGCCAAGCCGGTGGGAAAAGCGCATTCATCAGGGTGACGGCCTTGCCGGGCTTGTTCAGCAATACCTCGTCGACTAGCAACGGAATCAGCAGTGGCACCGGTACGCTGACCAATGCGCCGAGGATGGCGATCAGGTTCGCCTTGATCAGCTCGGCGCGAAAGCGGGTCACCATCGTGACCAAGTGCCGCCAAGTATAGCGGGGCGGGGCGTCGCTGTCGGGTAGGCGGGGAACGCGTTCGGGCATGGCGTCCGTTGAACTCGCTTAAGCAAAGAAAGCGATTATGTCATACTGGCGGTTCACTCATTAGCGTAATCCTCTTGATGTCATATCCAAACAATGGCCCACGGGCTTTCTACTCCATCGTCATGCTGATGTTGACGTGTATTGTTCAAGCTGTCGTCGCGGGTGGCGGCACCCGGCTCGAAGGTCATATGACCCAGGGCGGGGTGCTGTTCGGTCGGACAGAACCCGGCAGCACGGTCCGGTTGGATGGCAAGCCCTTGAAGGTTTCGCCTGATGGGAACTTCATTCTTGGTTTCGGGCGTGATGCCAGGCAACGTCATGAGTTGACGATTCGTCATCCCGATGGACGCGACGAGAAGCGCCGCTTGCACGTAAAAGCGCGCCAGTACCGTATTCAGCGCATTGATGGCTTGCCGCCCCGCAAGGTCACGCCCCGCAGTAAGAAGGATCTGGCGCATATTCGCCATGATATCGCGCTGGTGAAGAAGGCCCGCCAGCGCATCGATGACAGGCTGGATTTCCTGCACGGTTTCAACTGGCCGGTAATCGGGCCGATAACCGGAGTGTATGGCAGCCAGCGGATACTCAATGGCAAGCGGAAAAGGCCGCATTATGGCGTCGATATGGCGCGTCCGGTCGGCACTCCGGTGCATGCGCCGGCTGCTGGCATCGTCACGCTTGCGGAGCCGGATATGTTCTATTCGGGCGGCACGGTGATCGTCGATCATGGCTATGGCTTGTCATCCTCCTTTCTGCACATGCGCAAGATCGATGTGAAAGTGGGTCAGCGGGTTGAGCAAGGCGATGTCATCGGTGAACTCGGGGCCACCGGGCGCGCCACCGGCCCGCATCTGGATTGGCGCATGAATTGGCTGACGCAACGTGTCGATCCGGCGCTGCTTGCTGGTCCAATGCCAAAGGAAAATTAGTGAAATCTAATGCACCATGATAAAATATATATATAGGTCTATTCAAACCCATACGGCGGGGGATGCACGCATGAAAAGCACACTGATGGTCATCGTTCTGCCGCTCGGGTTGATCGCCGCTCCGGCAATACAGGCGCTCGACCTGCTCGACGCCTATCAACTGGCCAGGAAGAACGATCCCACCATCCATATCGCGAAAGCGACCCGCGACGCGGCACTGGAGAACAAACCATTGGCGCGCTCGAGATTGCTGCCAGGCGTCAATCTTGGCGGCAATGCCAATCTGGTCAATTCCAGTTCGAAAAGCAGTATCTTCGGTAATCGCGATGAAACCTTTGGCCGCTACAACCTGTCGCTGAATCTGAAGCAGGTTCTGTACAACAAGGAATTCTGGGCGCAACTGGCCGCCGCCGATTACCAGGTGGCCAGCGCCGAGGCGGACTATGTGAGTGCGCGTCAGGATTTGATCATCCGTGTTGTTCAGGCTTATTTCGATGTACTGAACGCCCGTGACACGCTGGTGTTCTCGCGCGCCGAGAGGCAGGCGAACAAACGTCAGTTGGAACAGGCCCAACAGCGTTTCGATGTCGGCCTGATCGCGATTACCGACGTGCACGAGGCACAGGCGGGCTTCGATGCCTCGGTTGCGGCGGTCATCGCCGCCAAGAACGCCTTGGACAATGCCCATGAGGCGCTGCGCGAGATCATCGGTGATCTGAGCGACGACGAACTCGCGTCGCTGAAGAAGCGCATCGATCTGGTCAAGCCGGAACCGGGGGACATCGATGTCTGGAAGGATACTGCGCTGGAACAGAATCCGAATGTGATCTCGACGCGGAACAAGATGTTCGGGGCGCGCGAAAATGTCGAAGTGAAGCGCGCCGGGCACTACCCGACTGTCGATCTGGTGGGCCAATTGGGACTGGACCGCAGTGACAGCGAAACCGGTTCCGATTCCGACACCGCCAGTTTGGGCCTTCAGCTTGCCATGCCGCTGTATACCGGAGGCGGCGTTGCCGCCGCGACACGTCAGGCGGCGGCGCAATACCAAGCGGCGAAGGACGGTTTGGAAAAGGCGATGCGCGGCGCCACCCGTGGGGTGCGCGATGCCTATCGCGGCGTATTGTCCAGCATCAGCAGCGTGCTGGCCTTGAAGGCTGGCACGGTATCGGCGCAAAGCGCGCTGGATGCGACCGAGGCGGGATTCAATGTCGGTACGCGCACCTCGGTGGATGTACTGATCAGCCAGCGCCGGCTGTTCCAGGCGAATCGTGATTATGCCAAGGCGCGTTATGATTACCTCGTCAACACGCTGCGTTTGAAACGGGCTGCTGGCACCTTGTCGGAACAGGATCTGGAAGCCGTCAATCAATTGCTGAACACAGATGACTGATCGCGCCGACGACGGTTGCTCAATGGATATCGCAGACGGCCAGGATATTGATTTTCCTGTCAACCCAATTCAGAAATGTCCT
>Ga0256841_1000881_pt1 | contig 28277 bp, 19 predicted proteins | sample 356308metaG_FD_185971 | JGI IMG/M metagenome (GOLD analysis project Ga0256841, IMG submission 185971) | Hydrothermal vent microbial communities from Mid Atlantic Ridge, Atlantic Ocean - 356-308 | ecosystem: Environmental > Aquatic > Marine > Hydrothermal vents | place: Atlantic Ocean: Mid...
CGTTTGTATTTTTCTGCCCAGTAAATCATATATTTCAAGGGTGATATTCTGATTTGTGGGGAGGTAGTATTTGATTTCGGTGGTGGTGTTGAAGGGGTTGGGGTAGGAGGTTAAGGTTAGATAATTATTTGGGATATTTGTGCTGTCGCCAGAGACTACATCCTGCACCTCGCCAAGTTTCAAAAGCCAGATATCAGCGTCATTATATCCAACCGCTATATAATCGCCATCGGAGGTCTCCTTTATCGAATACGCCCCGGAATACTTCCAATCCGCATCAGTCCCATAAATGCGACTCCATAAACTATTCAAATAACCATCTATTTTTACTATATATACCCGATCATTGAAAATATAATCCGATACTACGCCTGTCAGTATATATCCCCCATCACTGGTTATATCCAATCCATATCCCGTCGTATAGTAGTAGTCACCGGAGAGACCGTAATTTCTCGAATTATAAGCGTATCCATTATCGTTCACCAGGCTGACTTTCATAAAATCATCAGAAGATATCCCAAGGGCTATAAAATCACTATTCGCCAGTGTCTTCACTGCATAATACGCCATAGCTCCACTGCCATACTTCCAGAGTAGGTTGCCTTGTGAATCGAAGCGGAGAAGTGAGGCGGAGTCACTCTGGCAGGCTACTATATATCCCCCATCGGCGGTCGTATCCACCCCATAAGCGGCATCCCAACCGCCATCGGATTTATAAAGATATGTTCCCTGAACTTCTCCAATAGAATCGGTCTTCACCAAGAAGACATCAAAGGCAATAGCATCAAACGAACTTGTCCGACCAGCTATTAAATAACCACCATCACGAGTCTGGCAGACACCATAAGCTGACTCATCGGCCCCAAAATCATAAAAACGCGTCCATATAGCATTCCCCTCGCCATTTATTTTTGCCAACATCATATCCCATTTCAAGTTGACAATATGAAATCCGGCAATAACATAATTGCCATCCCCTATATCTATAATATCCCTCCCCTGCACCGATCCTTCCATAGGGTATGAATATATATTAGTCCATATCGAATCACCAGCAGAATCAACCCTGCCCACAATTAGATCAGTTAATCCATAGACTCCACAGAAAATATAATCCCCATTCTCCGCTTCAAGAACTGAATACCCTTTATCCGTTCCCATATCCGAATCGAAATACTTCGTCCATAGCGTATCGATGTCTCCATAAAGAATCGATGGCAAAAGAAATAGCATTCCTAATATCAATAAAGTAACTTTTCTTTTCATTTTATCGCCTCAAAATATATCAAGTCTTTTGCATAATATAATTTTGTTTAGGTAATCCCCCCAGAGCATAAAGCTCCGGAGGAACTATCCTATACGCCGTTACTTCAATAAAGTCATCTTCTTGATTACGCTTATACTCCCAGAGGATAATCTACAAAAGTAAATTCCTGATGGCTGATTCTTAGCCTTCCAATTGATACTATGATAACCGGCGGTCTGAGTTCCATCGTAAAGCGTTTCAACTTTTTGACCCAATAAATCGTAAATATCGAGCTTTATGTTCTGATTTGTGGGGAGGTAGTATTTGATTTCGGTGGTGGCATTGAAGGGGTTGGGGTAGGAGGTTAAGGTTAAATAATTATTGGGTAGAGCGACATTATTGGTATCAACTCCAGTCGGGGCCTCCCCTACTTTTACTAGCCAAGCATTACCGCCTACCTCCCCTGCGGCGATATAATTTCCATCGGAAGTCTGTATTATCGAATATAATTCAGAATCCCCATAGCCATTCACACAGGTTAATTCCCATTCGGTGGCAAGGGAAGTACTATTGGTTTTCAATATATATCCATTTCTATATGATCCACCATAATAACTATCGATGCCGGTAAACCCCGCAAATATAAATTCCCCATCGTCAGTTACATCTACGCCAAAGCCGATTGTTTCGTAAAAATCTCCATTCGGACCTATTTGCCGAGACATTACATTATATCCATTGCTCAAAGTCAAATAAATAAACATTTTCTCGTTCCAATCATAATAATAATTGTATCCCATACCGACGCTAATCGATGATCCATCGTCAAGAGATTTTACATCATAAAGAGACACATATTGGCTGTGCCATTTCCATTGCAGATTACCCTGTGAATCATAGCGGAGCAGGGAGGCGGAATCACACTCCGCTGCTACTACATAACCGCCATCGGCTGTCGTATCGACTCCGAACGCTAACTCATATCCTCCGGCAGACCTATAAGTGAGTGACCCTTTCAAATTCCCAACCGAGTCGGTCTTTGCCATAATGACATCATACGCAATAGCGTTACCCGAGTTAGTCTGCCCCACCATTAAATACCCGCCGTCCGGCGTTTTACATACATCATAAGCTCCATCGTGATCGCCGAAATTATAGTTCCTCGACCATAATACATCACCATTATCATTTATTTGCATCAGCCACATATCATCAGTATCGCTATAGGATGTCGTGATACCGGCAATTATAAATGTAGAATCATTAACCCTTCTTATGGAACGGGCACAATCGTTCCCTATCCCGCCGAGGGTTTTACTCCAAATGCTGTCCCCATCACTACTAGCTTTGAGCAAAAAGCAATCAGTGCTACCTAGGGAAGTAGCCCGATAACCAACCGCCAAATACCCACCATCAGATGTCTCCGCAACCGAATAAAAAATGCTTCCAAACCCGGACTGAAACCATCGTTGCCACAATATACCAACATCCCCAACGGCTATCCAAGGAAGGGAAAGAAGCAACGCCATAGTCAAGGCAAGCGTTCCATTTTTCATTGTGACACCTCTAATATTTAATGTTTTTATTTTAGAAATTTTAAAATATTAATATTCCCTCAACTACTTAACCAAAGAACCGGCTGTTACTATTTGAGTAAAACCAATTCTTTTACCTTCCTATCACTTTTGCCAATCAATCTGCAAAAATATATTCCACTTGAAAAGCCTTCTGCATCCCAGCGGAAAGTATACTTCCCTCCGCCCACATAACCATTGTGAAGTGAAGCAACCTTTTCCCCCAGCAAATTGTAAATGGATAAATCGATATATTCCGAATGAGGAATCAGCACTTCAACCGTGGCTGTCGAATTGAAGGGGTTGGGATGGGATGACAGAAGAAAGGTCTTCGGTAGAATTGTGTCATTACCATTCTCAACATCGGTGCTCATATCCATCAATTCCAATATTTGCAGTGAAATAGAATTCGCGAGAAAAACATAATTACCGGCCACGGCAACTCCCTCACAATCACTATAAGTATCGAAAGTATCAATAATCGCAGGATTGGATGGATCGGAGACATCAAGTCTGACCAATCCACTTCGTCGATTGGGAATGTAAGCTATATTGTCCTGAATATCAATATCCATAAGCGGATTAAATCCCTCCATCATAGCTAAAAGTTGCGGATTGGTCGGGTCAGAGACATTCAAAAAATACATTTTCCCATACGAGGTCAAAAGGTAGGCGATATCATCAACACAGAAAAGTTTACTCGGGATACCGCTGACTTCAAAAACTGACATCTGTTGAACATTATATGGATCGGAAACATCGAATATATAGAACACAAAGGGATAATAGCCAGCAGTTACATAAAGCATATCATTACATACCTTTATACTATAAATTATGTGTAGGTCACCCGGAAGCGGTATATTCGAGATAAGCTTAGGTAACTGTGGATGAGCGATATTAACAATATCCACACCCATATTAATCATACCGACATAAGCGTAATCACCAGAAATATCAACAGACTTCACATATACGCCTGCATCCCTGTATTTTGCAACGAGATTGGGGTAAGCCGGGTTCTCCAAGCTGAATATTTTTAACCCTTTGTTCCCATCAGCTACATACAAATAGCCTTTATCCACGACGAATTGGCCATTGGTGAAATGGGTGTGACGATATGTTCTAATCTCACGGCAGCACACCGGATCAGCAGGATCGGAGATATTCAATGTGCCAATTCCTCCATTTGCCCCTATAACATAAGCATAATCACCATTAACTATAACATCATCGCTTCTAACCCCTGCCGTGGTAGAGATAGGAAGGGGAAATTCCGGATCACGGATATCGATTATATTCAGCCCATCACCACAACCATAATAATAATTGCCGAGAGCGAACGATCCCGAATTTACCCCTCCCCCCAAACATTCGCCCTCAAGCTGCGGCATAGCCGGAAAATCAAGCTTATAAACCCAAAAATAGCCTCCTTGCGAGAAGTAAAGATAACCGTTTTTCACAAATACATCCGTTGGACCGCTACCTGTTTCAACAAGTCCGATGCGAGTCGGATTTGTATGGTCGGAAATGCAAAGGATCAGAATTCCATAATCAGTTTCGTACCAATTACCATCATCATACTCATATTGATTAGCCAAATAGGCATAATCACCTTTGACATAAATATCACAACCATCGATATCCTCGGTATAAGTCGAAGCAACCGATGGATTGCTTGGGTCGGACACATTCAAAATAGTAAGCTCATAATAACCGCTTGATGGATTGTTAGCCAACAAATACGCATAACAATCCGCAACAAGAACTCTTTTCAATGTATGATTGGAAAAGGGGTAATCACATACCTTGGTATAATTGGGTTGTTCGCGGATATCATATATACATAATGTATATTTCTCAGCAACAAACAGATACGGATCTCCCGAATTTTTTGAGATAAAAAGATCGCTGATTTCTATACCATAATAAAAGATACGCCCCGCCAGAGAAGGGTCATAGGGATCGGAAATATCAAGAATGTAGACCCCATCCCTGTCCGAAGAGATATAGGCATAATTCCCGTAAACCGCAATGGAATTAGCCCCGTGTATTTCATAACTGCCGATCAAATGAGGTTGCTTTTTGTTTGAAATATTAAAAATCATCAGTCCCATCTCCGATGAACAATACGCATAAGGTTCCCGCACCTTTACATAGTTTATCCCCGACCATAAAGAGGAGGAAACAGATTGTAAGGGTTGAGCATAAAGAACGATAGGTATCACAATCAGCATAAATACCGATGGAATAAGAGAATAATATCCCCTCAAATTCAATAGCTTTTTGGATAATAATCTCATAAGCACCTCCATAATAAATATAATATCTCATAGCCGATTGTCAAGATTACAATTATCATCTATAAGCACAGGAAAAGATATTGACAGCAGGGGCATATTTAAGTATATCCTAATGGTGATAATTATTAAGTTTTATATTCAACAAGCCTTTATAACTCAATAGGCTTTCAAGGAGATTAATATGTCTAAAAATATAATTGTTTCTCTTCTGCTAATAGTTTTCCTAATATCCGCCTTTGGTATCACTTTCGCAGGTCAAAAAGAAGTTAAAATGGTCGCCGATTGGGCTAAATATCGGCTCCAATGGGCTGGGTTTTGGTACGGGCCTTCTCGAATGGGATTACCTTATGGACAAAGACTCCCTATGTTAATCAAGGATGATGGAAGTAATATCTTCGAAGTCGCTATAGATTATATCTTGGATATCCCCGGATTTGATGGCGAAGTAGTCCCTTTCAATACCTACATTATCGACAACGGCAAATTCATCGAGAAGGAAGGAACGAAATCGCATTTGAAATATCCAGATGAATTAGACAAATTCAAAAACAGCGGCGCAATTTATGAGGAAGATATTACTTTAAGTAAAGATTGGAGACCGGTACAGGGGACCGATAGCGCATCAGTCAGAATATTGAAAGAAATCCTTTTCGATTTGGATAAATTCTTTACCACCAAGATGGACAGTTTCCCGGGATTGAATACAATAGATACTCTGCATATAAAAATTAACCCTTTTACCGCCCAAGACCGTGAAGTATTCGCCCTACCAGAGGGAATAGATTTGATCTTTGCCATAAAAATCCATCAACCCTTCGTCCTTCAACAATTTCAGCATTACTTTTGGGATAAGAAGGAAACGAGGTTCTTTAACCCCAATATAATCAAAAAAGTAGTACAATATGGGAAGATATATACAATTTATTTGGCGGATAATTATCCCACGATGATGGAGGAGATGGAAAAATGAATTATCAATTAAAAAGGATAGGGGTTTGGTCGGCGGTTAAAATTTCATTTTTGATCAATGGGTTGTTGGGGCTGATTTTGGGATTCTTTGCAGGATTCATATTATTTTTCTTTAGGGCATTGCTTATGAATTTTGCCGAATTTCAGGGGGGAATGGATATAAATCCCTCGATGATGGGAGGGGCTTTTGCGATAATAATCCTCCCCTTGATGTATGCTTTCTTCTTGGCGGTGGTCAATGGGATTATTATTACGGGAGTATCGGTGTTGTTATATAACCTGTTTTCAAATTTAACCGGCGGTATCGAAATAGAACTAAATTCAATCGCTTTGGCACAGGCTGCCGCACCACCAATGCAAAGGCAAACTCCACCTCCAATTCAACCTGCTGAGAATACAATACCTCCAGATAAAACCGATGAGCCCAAAAATCCTGTCGATGGCGATGATAAAAGGGAAGAACCACCCTTGACTTCCGAAGGAGGGGTTGATGTCTGACAACAAGGGGGAAGTGGTTGTAAGGATGGCTCCATCGCCTACGGGCTACCTCCATGTAGGCAGCGCACGGACCGCTATTTTCAATTATCTTTTTGCCCGTCATCACGGAGGAAAATTCATCATCCGCATGGAGGATACGGATACCGAGCGCTCTTCCGAAGAAATGACTACCGCTATTTTGGATGCCTTGAGATGGCTTAATATCGATTGGGACGGGGAGATATTTCATCAATCCCAACGATTCGATATATACCGCCAATACGCCGAAAAGCTTTACGAGATGGGCAAAGCATATTATTGCTATTGTTCCCCGGATGAACTGGATGCGAAGAGAAAACAAGCTCAAGCGGAACGGAGGCCGTATCGTTATGACCGTAAATGCCTCCATCTAACAAGAGAGGAAAAACAAAAACTCGACGATGCCGGAGTGCCTAAAGCTTTAAGAATAAAAACTCCTCTCGAAGGAATTGGAAGTTTCAACGATATCGTCTATGGCGAGCTTACTCGGGATTTTACCGAGTTGGACGATTGGATTATTATGCGGTCTAACAGAAAATGCACCTATAATTTTTCCTGTGTGGTGGATGACCATTTGATGGGTATCACCCACATAATCAGGGGTAACGACCATATCACCAACACATTCAAGCAGATAACCGTTTATAACGCTTTCGGTTGGGAACCGCCCAAATTCGCTCATATCCCCCTTATTCTCGGTAAAGACAGACACAAAATCTCTAAGCGGCATGGCGCCGTTTCGGTTACGGATTATAAAAAGAAAGGGATCCTTCCCGAGGCTTTATTTAATTTTTTGGCGCTATTGGGATGGTCTCCGGGTGACGAACGAGAAATTATGGGCAGAGAAGAGCTTATAAAAGCGTTTTCACTGAAAAGGGTCTCTGCCACCAATCCGATTTTCGATTCGGTAAAGTTGGAGTGGATGAATTCGGAATATATCCGAAGGATGGATGATAACGAATTATTGGATAAGGTCAGATGGGTCTTAATTGATGCTGGATTGACAACCCGTCTTTCGGTAGAGTCCCATTGGCATTATATGCTGAAAATCGTTGCCTTAATGAAGGAGCGAGTGCGGACGCTCAATGATTTCCCTCGTTTAGCAAGGTTCTTTTTTACCGACAATTTCGATTACGATGAAAAAGGAGACAAAAAACATTTCAAAACCCCCGAAGTAGCGGATAGACTTAATGCTCTGCGCGATAAATTAAGCGGGTTGAATAAGACATTTGAAATAAATGAGATAGAAAAGGCTGTACGCGGTCTGGCGGAAAAGCTTAACATTAAACCAGCCCTTTTAATTCATCCGACCAGACTTGCCCTTACGGGATTGACATTCGGTCCCGGACTTTTTGAGTTGATGGAGCTTTTGGGCAAGGAGAAATGCTTATCGAGGCTCGATAGGGCTATCGATTACATCAAGAATAAATTCCGAACCTAAACTATTGCAAATATCCCAGCGCCTTCAATTGTTCGATAGTATTTTTATCCAAGTTAATAGTATTTTCAATCTTACGCTCCGCAGCCATCGTCGATAATGTTTTTAACTCCAACGATTTCATACTGTCCGCAAGTGCCTTATAATCAAGTTTACCATAAAGATTAATTTTCTCGCCCGGATCGGCAATCAAATCGAAGAAATTTTCATCGGGGAAAATTGCCCGCTTATCAATACCATTTAGCCCCATTTGGTTTATCATAAGATTGCAATAATCGGGCACGGTCTCGATTAATTTATATTTTAAGGTGCGGACGCTCGATATACCCAAACCCTGCGATATAATGCACTTATGATTAAAATCGGAAGCAAATATATCCAGTCCATCCCAACTTTTTGGGTATTGAACCCCCACATAGGACAAAATAGTCGGAGCATAATCTATTTGCGTAACCAAAGATGAATCGATAGTGCCAGCTTTCTCCATATATGGCAATTTAATAATAAACGGAATATGAATCAGCTCATCAAACATCGAAAAATTATGTCCCCAACCATAATGATCGAAAAACTCCTCCCCATGGTCAGCAGTAAACAGAATAAACGATGATTTATAAAGACCGGAGCTTTTCAAATAATCCAAGAAGCGTCCCAATTGTGAATCGGTATATTCCACTTCACTTTGGTAAACTGATGAATACAATTGGTATTTATTCTCACCCCATCCATTCTTGAAAGGAGAGACGAACTTCCCGTTGTATGGGTGGAAATAATACGGTTCATGCGGGTCCATATAATGCAAGTACATAAAAAACTTCCTCCCGCCATTTCTTTTCAACCAGTCGATAGCGGTATCGGTCGTTTTATCAGCGGTTGTGTACGCCCTAAGTTTTCGCTTAATCGGAGGGAATATATTGCGAACAATAAACTCCACCGCCGAGAATTGATATAAACGGGGAGCATCGGCATCAAAAGGATTGGCTTTTACATCCCCCAAAAATCGGAACTCATTAAACCCACGATTGAAACCGGTATCTTCCCTGATATTAAAATTTGTGCTAAAACCGACACTATAATAACCCGCATCGCTCAATTCATCGGAAAGTATGGGAATATCCCGTGGCAACGGATTCTCATGCCTTAATACCCCGTGTGCTTTTGGTAGCAGGGAGGTAAAAATGCTGGCAATAGAAGGTTGAGTCCAATAACTACTGGAAATAGCATTCGTAAAGAGGATCCCATCATCAGCCAAATTTTGCATAGCGGGTGTATTTATGTCATATCCATAGGGAGAGATCCAGTTGCGGCGAAGAGCATCTACCAAAATAATAAATACATTCGGCTTATCCTTAACATTAATTGCTTTGGACGAATCGTATGGCTTATTGAAATAAGTTTTGGGAGGGGAGATAGTATAGATGACCCCGCTGAAAACCCAAAATATTAAATATAAAATCAAAATAGTTAAATACCGCCGTTTGGAAAATCGGCGTACTACAGAAAATATAGATTTGGAGAAAATAAAAATCAACCAATATGCCGCAATGACCATAATGGATAGTATTATAAATCCCGCTATCGAGTTAGGAGCAATTGACAATTTGTATGCTAAGGTTTCCGAGATAATACCAACTATCGAAAAAGCCACCGCGGCGGAAAACGAGATATTAAATATGGTTTTACGATTCGATCTCACTGAACTTACAATCGTCAGGAAAACAATTACATAAGCGATTATAATTCCAATGACGACCCCCAAAATCCCATAATATGATAAAGCGGCAAAGGGCAATGTCCATCTCTCATAGCCGGTTTGAAGCGTCACCACTATCGATTCGACCAAACCGGAAGCTCCTGCGCCCGTCAATCCACCGACTACCGCAGGGAAAATAATCTTCAAATTAATCAATTTCCTAATAAATTCCATCGAATCACTTTCTCCAATAAGTGGGACAATATCCCTTTTAACAATTCAGAGATAAATTATTATCTTATGTATGGCAATGAAAAAATGACGATAACCGTAAAGAAGTAAAGTGAAATAATCACAAAAAGCCTCTTGAGGTATCTATTAAATAAACTTTTTGACAATCGGATATATTTTGATATATTTAGTTTATCAATCTTTTGGTATCAATCACTTCTTTACAAATGAGGTTTCCTATGAAATACGGCCGTTTCTTACTTGTCGTCTGTTTCTTATCCTTTGCGGCGACTCTATTCGCTCAGGAAATAACAGTCCAGGATTTCCGTAATGCCGAATCTAAAATGAAATCCCTCTATTGGGAAAAACTGCAAGCAAGAATAACTCCTGCTGTCGCACTTAGCCAATCCGATTTCGATGTGAAATATTGGGAATTGAATATCGATGTAACCGATATCGCCGGCGAAACCGTAACCGGTATCGTTACGATGACTTCCGAATCCGTTATCGACGGACTCACGGATATCGATTACAATTACGACAGCGCTATGTATGCCGATTCGGTCAAAATGGGAGGGCAGGATGTTGCCTTCTCTCACGATGGCGATCTGCTCAACATTACCTTAGATAATACCTATAACACGGGCGATCAATTTACTACGGTAGTCTATTATCATGGACATCCGCCCGGAGGTGGTTTTGGTTCATTTACTTGGGAAACTCACAACGGCTATCCGATTGTCTCCACCCTTTCGGAGCCCGAAGGTGCCCGTGAATGGTGGCCCTGCAAAGATATGCCGCACGATAAAGCTGATTCTGCGGATGTCGTAATAACCGTTGAGGATGATTTGGTGGCTACCTCCAACGGAACTTTGGTAAGCGATGTGGATAATGGCGATGGGACTGAAACTTTCCATTGGCATATCTCATATCCTATCACAACCTATCTTATCTCTTTGGCTATTTCCAATTATGAGAATTTCACCGATTGGTATGTAAATACCGAAGGTGATTCGATGCCGGTAACCAATTATGTATATCCGGAACTTTATGATGATGCCGTTATCGATTTAGGCATCACCCCTGATGTTATAACATTCTACGCCAGTAAATTCGGCGAATATCCATTTTTTAGGGAAAAATACGGACATTCCATATTTCCTTGGGGCGGAGCGATGGAGCATCAATGCAATACCAGTTATGGTTCTATGCTAATCAGGGGAGATCACTATTATGATTGGATACTGGCTCACGAGTTATCCCATCAATGGTTCGGCGATATGATAACCTGCGACACTTGGCCCAATATCTGGCTGAATGAGGGATTCGCATCCTATTGTGAAGCATTATGGGCGGAGCATAACGGCGGGTTCCCTTCCTATATCTCCTATATGAGATTATCCAACGGCGTCAGCGATCCAAGCGGTCCGATTTATGATCCGGATGATTTATTCAGCAGCAACACCGTTTATAATAAGGGCGCTTGGGTATTACATATGCTCCGCGGGGTTATGGGCGATGATGCGTTCTTCGACGGAATGTATGCCTATGCAAACGATCCCGACTTTATGTACGGCACGGCAACCTATCAAGGATTCCAAGCCGATATGGAGCAAGTTTACGGGGCGAGCCTCGAATGGTTTTTCGACGAGTGGATGTTAGGAATGAACAGGCCTACTTATGTATATTCTTGGATGAAAGAAGATATCGGCGGCGGACAATCAGCGATTTACCTCCATATCAATCAAACCCAAAGTCCGCCAGCGCCCGATGTTTTCACTATGCCGATACAGATTAACCTGAGCGGGAATGGAATGGATACAACCGTTACGGTATGGAATGACACCAGAGAAGGCGATTGGGCTATTGTAATAAATGGTGATCCCACCCAGCTTGATTTGGACCCCGATTATTGGATTTTGGAGTATAACTATGAGGAAAATTATGGTTTTAATATCGTAACGACCGAGCTCCCTGACGGCGATTTGGATCACGATTACTACGCGGTTATCGTAGCGAAGGGAGGCACCGAGCCGTATACATTTACCGTAGTCGATGGTTCTCTACCGCCCGGGATAGACCTGAACAGCGATACGGGAATTATCAGCGGCAGACCTACGCAGATCGGAGACTATTCTTTCACAATTCGGTGTACCGACAGCGATGAGCTTACCGATGATCAGGATTATCAAATAACCATATATGAGCATCAGGGAATCGATGAAGGAACACCCCGTTTACCTTCCGAATTTGTCCTTTTCGATAATTACCCGAATCCTTTTAACGGCTCTACAGTTATCGGATTCAGCATCAAGAAAGATTCACGGGTAAGCCTTGAGGTATTCGATATTTTGGGACGCAAGGTCGATACAATCTTCCAAGGCTCTATGAAAGCCGGGGAGCATAAATTGGAATGGAAAGCGGATTCGGTTCCGTCGGGCTTATATTTCTATAGATTGACTACCGATTACGGAAGCATAGCTAAAAAGATGGCTTTGCTAAAATAATAAACCCTTTTCAACAGATAAAGGGAATCCGCCAAAGGTGGGTTCCCTTTCTTAATTAATAATCCACCCATAAAAAAATCAGGTATCCCGAAATATGGGATACCCGATCGGCTATAGAAATGATAGGGAAATGATGACAACCAGGATTGCCGGTTGCTTCTCTATTTAATCAATAACATCTTACCTACAATATTTGTTCCCCCAAACCGTAAATAATAATAATAAATCCCAGTAGCATTACCGGTGCCGTCCCAAACCACATTGTGAGGACCCGCCTGCTGGTTTTCATCAATTAATGTTTTTACTTCCCGCCCAAGTATATTATATACTTTTAGCGTTGTTCTGCCATCGGTGGGCAGAATATAATTTATCGTGGTTTGGGGATTGAACGGGTTAGGGGAATTGTATGCAGTCAATGTTTCGGCTTCCATCACTGAAGCCTCGGCTTGTTCCGAACAGCCGTTTCCACTAACAGTCGCCAATTTATCCCATCCATAACTTACCCAACCATTTCCGACGAAATCGGACGGTTCCACTTTCTCGGCGATATTTACAGGGTTATTACTATGAGCAGTGGAAGGAACGACCCTGAAAGGGAACATATTGGAGTCGGATTTGATTGACGGGTAATCGCCGGCATAAACCCAATATTCGTAATCGCCCAACGGCGCCCCCGAAGGAACAACCTGAGAAACATTTGGAACATTATAGGACTGATATGCCGAAAGAGGAACATTATTAAATTGATTGAGCGGTCCATAAAATGCGCCACTCGGTAATTTAAGCATAATCCAAACATCGACATTATAGTTGTTCGAGGTGTTATTCCGAAGAATACCGGTAAAATAGAAACTACCTCCGGATGAAAGTATTTCTATCGGGGTATCATCGGGAATCATTTTTACCGTATATGGAGAATTGGAAATATCAGGCTGATAACCCACTATCACCTGATAGGTCGTGTCACCTCCGGAAATCCCGACATCGCAAACCCCATAAGCGTTTACAAAATCTCCGACAGAATAATCGGATATGTCAACCCCCGCGAAATCGCTGATATTAAGTGCTAAATCTCCGGAACCATCGTTAATGGTGATGGTTTTTGAATTTCCGTTATCGACAATCGATTCCGCCGTCCCACCGACCCACATTCGAGTGCCTTCCCAAGTAATATCGTTCGCATCGCCGGTACTGAACGGAGTATCCCAAACATACTGATTTTCGTCGAAAACCGTTATATTCGTTATGTCAACCAATTGTGTCGTGCCGGCATTCTCATCAACCGTTCCATCAACCGCAATGAGATTTCCAAAATCTATCCCGCCTAACAGGTTTATATCGAAAAGATTTATACCCTTTCCGGAAGAATCCTCGATATAAGCATCCGTTATATATGGATTTGTAATCCCCGCTCCCAAAGTGACAAAGCCCTTAACTATGACATCCTGACCGGCGTATTGCTCATAATTATCCTGAATATCCGCAATCGATATCGTATCGCCCGGAGCAGAAGGAGCAAGCGGGAAAGTGTCGCCTTCAACGGTATAAAAATCATACCCGGTGGTATTTAAAACTATATCACCATCAATTATATTACCATAACCGTCCTCAGTTTGATAAATGGCGGTTCCTATGGCGTTCAGGCGATCTATAGTTTCCGGATGCGGATGCCCGTAGCTGTTTTGTCCCACTGAAATTATGGAAACCTCAGGGTCCAATTCATTCAGAAATGTAGGATTGGAAGAATATCTGCTCCCGTGATGATCGACCAAATAAACATCCACATCGCCACAATCCGCCCCGATCGAAGTCTCTATATCCGAATACTTGGAGGTGTTATATCCTGATAAATCTCCGGCGGCATAGAATTGGAAGTCATTGTAATCCAACCTAATCGCTACACAAAAATCGTTTTCATCATTTGAGCTCCCGCCGTCGCAATTATCGGCGATATAGGGAGGGGATAACTGGCCATTTCCGTTTAACCCCAAGCAGGTGATAGTAGCTCCTCCTCCAAGGTCTATAACCTGACCGTCGGTTATAGTATGACGAATGGAGGAAACTAAGCTCGCATAGTCATCATAAATCCAAGTGCAATACTCCCAAGCCCTATCGTAAACGGTATCAACGGTTACATAATTCATCAATCCCTCAGCCATTCCTCCGATGTGGTCTGCATGATAATGCGAAGGGATGAAATAGTTAAGATGATTGATACCGATGCTGTTAAGATACGACCAGATATTGTCCGCTTGATCGATCTGCCCCGCATCAAACATTAATGTTCGTCCGGTAGGGGAAATTATTAGAGTGCAATTGCCTTCACCGACATCGATTATATGTACTTGCAGATTCTGAGCTATCGCATTCGAGAATGATAATACGAAAACGGTTAAGATAATCATTATCAATAACTTAATTTTGGCAACCATATTATTACCTCACAATTGGAAAAGGATGTATACTGTTAAAAGGCGCCGCTGATTATTTCAGCAGCACCATTCTTTTAATTCCACTGTATTGACCGGCAGTTAACCGATAATAATATATTCCAGAAGAAAATTCCGATAAATTCAAGGTTATCGAGTAATTCCCAGCTCTTTTCATTCCATAGCGTCGGAAAGCCACTCTTTCACCTAATAGATTATAAATCGACAAATTCACTTCGGCAGGCTTGACTATTGTGTAATTAATTTTAGTGTTGGCGTTGAACGGGTTCGGATAATTCTGGGAAACATCAAAGTCGAAGGGAAGATTCTCATCATAATCCACCACACCGACCTTCTCTATGTCTCCCTGACGGGGCATTATATCATAGGTTGAGTAGCTATAGCTGAATACACCATTAACAAAGATCCCATCATCAAGATGCGGATCATACTCAGAACCATACTTGTACACATCGACCGTATCGGCATAAGTAGTATCCCGCACCTGCCAATTTCCGAAGCTGTCAGGTAATGTGCAGACAATCATCGGTTCGTTGATTCCGACAAGGACACCCTCATACCACTCGGCATGAGTAGCGCCTTGAGTCAAATCGCTTGCAGGCAATTCCTTAGGATCGATTTCGTCTCCGGAGGCAACATAAGTATATTGTTCTAATTCATCAATCTCGGTTTCACCAAAGTACTCTTCTACCAACCCCGAGATTACTAATGTATCGCCTCGTTGCGGGTTGTCAAAAAAGGTATTGAAAACCTTAATCCCATTATAGTAAGAAAAGCTGTTATCCTGAATGTAGAAATAATATTTACTGAAATCAGTCGTATCGCAGGTAGCCACTGCCTTTACGGTCACATATTCCCCAGCGATTCGAGAGCTATCACTTCCGGCGGCGGGCTGTTGCACTTTCGCTATCGGAGTAAATCCGCCGTTGAAAATACTGCTATCGGGCTCATCCATAGGGACGCCGTCTTCATTCTCGACACCTTCCACAACCAATGTATATTGAAAACCATCGGTTTGCTCCGAAGTGGTCAAAGTTACTTTGGAGTGATCCGTACCATCCAATACAGCCTGCGAGACGGAAACCCCATCCGATATTGTATAATTCCCATCATCCTCAGCTGAATTCTCATCCAAATTCATATTGAATTTCACGATCAAATGGGTTTCATCCCAAGGGTAAGAATACATAACACTCGGGGGATTGTTTCCGGAAACAACAAAATCGGATCCGCCTCGAGGGTTTATTCGGTATTCGCCATAGCTATACATAACCAAACCGATTACTTTATCATAAACCATTCCGGGTTGAACAGGGGGATCCGGTTGATCATCGCCATTTTTATAAAGCTCATCATCGACCAAACAGGAATCGCCAGAAGCATCCATCATCCAAAAGGTGCCATGCCCACCATCTGAAAGGATAGTTACATTCTGCACCATTACCAAAACACCTTCATTCGCTTCCGCATCAAAGCCGCATCCACCCGCTAAATCGGCTGTAGTAACCAATAATGTTTCCGGAAGAGCGTTACCGTGAGAGACGATATTATATTCCGAAACATAGTTAATTTCAGTCATCCCATAATATTCGCTGACCTCACCGGTTAAAGTTACATAATCGCCGACCTGCGGATCGACCGAAGTATCATAAACATAAACCCCATTCCAAGTAGTTGAATCCGGGTTTTGGATAAAGAAATCGGGATAATTACCCTGGACAACCGCAGTAACGACACCTTCGATGCTTACATCACTACCGACATAAGTCGAAGGATAACAGTCGTCCCCACTACCCTGATTGGTTGTATACTGAACCTCATAAATTGATTCGGCGTTCGCCACAACAAAGAATATCAACAGAATTGCGATTACTGATATCGACCGCACTAACAACCTATACATTTTGCTTCCTTTCACTTGTGGTTTATTTTTGAATTAATTATATTTAAGGAACTTTTTATCAATATAAACCTTTATGTTAATATAATGTATAAGTTTTATTATCAAACAATTATTTTTAAATCCCCATTAGTTTAACATTATGAAATTACGAAAAATAACTTATTTTGTCAACCTACTTTTCGCTTTTTCTTTTTTAATTATAGCCTCCTGCGGTAAAAAGGAACCCGATCGAAGTCAGAATTATACTCCAAAAGGCGTTGCCGTTTCGTACAATAAAGGTACGCCAATAATCGAATGGCAAACGGATCAGCCATCCTTCGGCTCCGTCCTTTACGGAACCTCACCCGGTTCTTATAATCATTTCTCCTACGAAGCCGAAAAATTAACAACAAACCATTCTTTGCAGGTAATTGACGCCGACTCCGGGATCACATATTATTTTGTCGCCCGCTCCATTACCGATGACGGGATTATCGAAATATCTTCAGAAGGTGAATTCCGCCCGCAGGCTCATCCACCGAATAATCTATTTGAATGGACGATGTTGGATATCTCACAGGGATACACTATCGGTGATTGCCATTATATCCAAACCCCGAACGGCTATCGGTTATTTATCGATTCCGGATATGAGGAGAAAATAAACACAATATATTCCTTTTGTAATAGTTTAGGGGTAAACCATTTCAACCTTGCGCTCTTAACCCATTTTCACGCCGATCATTACGGAGGATTTTTGGGAGGACTTTTCGACAATTACGACTTCGATTCTCTGAAGATCCCGATTACCCATGAATCGGAATACGATTGGGCTTACAGCGATGTAATCAATTCCGCCCAAAATAACAATATAGGCATAAGCTATGTTAACGAGGGTGATACTTTGAATTGGGATCCGTCGTTAAGCGTTATCGCCCTGCACGCCGGCAGTATGAACGACGGCAATGAAAACAATTCTTCCATCGTGTTAAAAATCACATACGGCGATATAGATTTTATTTTAACCGGCGATGCGGAAATCCCCTCGGAGACGATGATCCTCGATGATTTCCCGTCTTACCAATTAGACTGCGAAGTACTTAAAGTGGGGCATCATGGCAAAAGCGACGCCACATCGGATGAATGGCTTGATGTCATTACGCCCAAAGCGGCTCTCATACCGGTAGATCAACAATCATCTTGGGGCGGAAATTCCCTGCCGTCACAGTCGGAAATCGATAAGCTGAAAGGACGCAACATAGATATTTTCCGAAGTGATAAAAACAATCCTAACGACGATCAATACCATCATGGGAACATCACGGTTTTCTCCGATGGCGTTAGTTATGAGATAGTTTTTAATTAATCGGTTATAAAACTCCCATAAATAATAAATCGCCCTTTTGGGCGATCCATTATGAAACTATTTTGCGTAATTTCCAACTTGACCTATCGTTTTTTCTATGGAGATATCTTAAAAATATAAATCCCATAGGAAGGAACGGATGCATATAAGTAGTTCGTTGTCGGAATATAAAGAACATCCTTACAAAGGCCGCCGACCGGGTAGAATAGGTCCACATCCTGCAAATCGGAGGTGTTGACAACCTTTAATCCATTCTCCCCATCCGCTATTATGGTATAGATTCCATCGACATAGAGTGAAAAAGCATTCTGCGTATAAATCGTTCCCGAAAGCCCCAATGAAAAAACATCGGTATAGTCGATAATATCCACCCCAGAAGCACCATCGGCAATATATGCTTTAGTATCGAAAAGCCTCACAGCTCTCGCCGGAGAGCTTAGCGCATAGTTGTTTGTATAAACGATGCTATATGGATCTGTAACATTCAGGATAACAAAATCATAATTGCCGCAGGCGAGAAATGCATAAAGGCTGTCATTAAGCATACCTATTCTTATATCGTTTATCTCTTGAGAATTTGGATAATTATTGACATAAGACATATTACCGTAGGTGCTGACATCGATTATATATAATCCGGATTGATCGGTTCCCACATAAGCCATACCATTTTGCACCGCAACAGATCTACAACCGGATCCTAGATCCATATTGGCGAGATAAGTCGGTTCCCTCGGGGATGTAATATCAAAGGAATACAAAATTGAATCGGTAATTGCGAATAACCGCAAATCCCCTGATCTGAACATACCTCTGATATAACCGCCCGAAAGGTGAGTTGAGCTCAAATAATAAGGGAAATTTTGATTATTGACATCATAGATTTCAATATCGCCCCCATCAGCGGCATACAAAACACCATCGCTATAGTTCAGCTTTCCTAAATAACTTTCATCGTTTTCGCTTTTCATAATTCCCCTAAAAAATAGCGGACCGTTCAAATCGACAAACCCGGAATCCGGATCGCCGAAAGAGGAATATCCGTAGGAATTACAAGCTTTCATTTTGTATCTATACCATCCCCCGCCGGAATTATTGTAATCGTAGTAAACCGAATCCGATTGAAAAACAGTAGCCCAAAGGCTGTACTCGGTTTCCTGCCCAAAACTTCTGTAAATGAAAAAGGAATCGGCAGGGGTAGTATTCCATCTAACAACCATTGAGCTCCCATCGAAAAAGCAGGATTTAATTCGAGGCGGGACAGGAGGGGGATTTCCCGTATCAAAGCCTTCTTCATTGCTCGGTTCGGAATATTCGCCGTTTCTCTCAGCCTTTATATGATAAAGATAATAGGTATTCGGGTCGAAATTCGAATCAAGGAATGCAACAATATTTGGTCCGACATTACCAATAGTGACCCAATTACCGCTGATCGTGTAATTCTGTCTTTCGATAGTAAAGCCGGTCTCATCGTCGGAATTATCAACCCAAGTTACGGCTATTACGGTGTCCGAAGCCCAAAATACGCTTGAAAGGTCTGGCGGCGGAATGTAATTCTCACTCACCGCAACATATACTTCAGCGGAGTAGGCCGAGGATCCTCCGGAATTTTCCGCCCTTATTTGATAATAGTAATCGGATGATAAGGAGATAGAATAATCCTCATAGCTTACGATATTTGGCCCGACACTGTCCAAAATGGAATAATCATACCCGGCTACTTTTCTTGCTATAATAAAATAATCCTCGTTCGGGGAGTTATCCTGCCAAGATAAGGCAACATGATCGGTGATAAAACTCCCATTTAAATTTGACGGAGGTGCAGGAGGATATTGTATAAAATTAACCGTTACATCGGCAGTTTGATCGGGATAAATAGAGATATTCTGCTCTTCATAATAATAAAGCTCATTTTCATTATTGTCTTTGGCAAAAACATTTATGGTACGGTTATCACCGACAGGGATTCCGTCTAAATTTCCCTCGTTATCGGATGCGGAAAACCTCCAGGTCATAGTTTCAAAATCCGGACCATCTACGGAAATATCAATGTATTGCACCCCGGGTGGAGCATCAGTTGGTTTCTCAATATCTTTTTCATCCGGAGCATCGGGACTATCAGGCCAAACAACTTCCATCACCAACCGACCGGTTTGGTTCTTCGAATCGAGAATATCCCGTTTGCTACAGGATAAACTTAATATCCCCAAAAGGATTAAAGCCGCCACAATCGTCAACCGTAAATTTACCCTTTTCATAGCCTATCTCCTCCAATGGATGTAAATGGAACCCCTGTCGCTCCCCCCAGATGAATTATCGGCGGGTTTATTTACAAGAAAAGCAGCCGCTCCCCCACCCGCTCCCGCAAGCACAATTCCCCAAAACCACCATTTCCCAAAGATACTACCTCCACCGCTTTCGGTTTCACCCATCGCCAAATCGCCGTTCTTTTCCAAAGTGATGGGTTGTTTATTTTCCTCCTCCTTCGGGGCTTTGGCTACCTTCGTATTCTCTCTCGTCTTCGGGGAGTTATCAGCGTATTCACTTTCAATTCCAGCCATATCTTTGGCCGCATAAGACAGGAATGGGCTTAAAATATCATCGATCGTGCAATGCGGACAATCTTTGGTGACGGTTTTTTCTATTCTACCCGATCCAATATCTATCATCCTAAGGGTAATCGTCCAAGTATTTCCGATTTTTCCGACCGATCCACCGATTATTTTTTCTACCGGCAACAACCTTCCTATTTCCAATAGGCAGGATGCTTTATCGCAAGCGCCCGAAAGTTGGAAACCTTGTTCCTGTAAAAGGTCATCCATCTTCTGGCGTTCCAAAACTTCATATTTCTGAGTTTTCCATATTTCAGCTCTCAATCTGTCGGACAGAACTCTCTGCTCTGCGTCCGTGATACCGTCCGCATCCAAATCTGCCACCGCCACTGCAGTCTTTTCATCGGAAATCTGTTGAGCAAACAATGGTTGCGCTGAAATAAAAATCTGCATCCATAAAAATATCAAAACTATCAATGGTGAGAATTTCTTTATGTCCATAACAATCACCCTCATATTATTTCAATAATTTCATTCGTTCCACTTTATATAACCTATCGGAAATAATGGGTTCCGATTGAGTATCGATTAGATAATTTATGATATTTCGGGAAAATAAATCTTTTATTTGATTGATTGATACCGAACAGATATCATCTCAATTAATGGTAATGGCGAGGAACAATTACGAATTACCAATTTTTCAACAAATAGTCTTTCTGCTGCTCAAAAGAAATGCACAATTGTTCCAATTTCTCCTCTACTTCAAAAGGGGAACTATTGAGATTCTCTAAAATGAACGCCGCTGTCCTACCATAATAAAGGGGGACGAACGATTTCAAAAGGCGTTTTCGTGCTAATACTCTTCGATGGTACGATAGAGCGTAATCATAAACAATTTTTACCCACAAATCTATCGGAAAGGTGAAACGATATTCAGCGCCCGCCACAATACTCTCAATCTCGGAGAAAGCTTGAGGAGACAATACCTTCTCCCACATCTGTCCCAAAGCGCCAAACCCTTTTTTAAAGGATTTAACCATTCTTTCTATATCAACTTCAATAGGTTTCAAGCCAACTTCAAATTTGAAGCCGAACTCTTGAATCGGTTCCGATGTCCGGACATCCCACCACTTTTCACGATACACTTCCATCAGACAAAAAACCACTCCGAGAACCTGAGTTAACATTTGGGATAAATCCGCGCCTGGATCTTTTGAATTGTGTATTTTAGCTCCGAGATACGATTGGCATACCTTGAAACCGTTGGTCAATGCATTGGTGGTCATCCAAATATCAATGCCGAATTTCGAAATATCAGAATACCACACCTTATGCGAAAGGTAGCTCTCCGTCAATCTATCCGAGAATCCGAAATCACCGCCGATAGGCTGCCGTATCCGTTTACCATAAAGCGCTCTCGTTAACGGGAAAACAATGTTGTTTGTAATCGTGGCATCGAATTTGTGTCGCAGATAAAGCGGGGCGACGAAATCGTATCCCCGATGATAAATAGGGTCGATAAGCAATTCCACCCACTCCGGAGTAATACTCCTCAAATCGGAATCGACTACTGCTGAAGCTTTTACGCTAAGTTCTTTCGCAATTGTGAAAATGGTCCTGAACGCGGAACCTTTCCCCGAAATCCCCCTGTAAGCCGTTATTATCTTTCGGACATTATTGGCAGGATTTTCAAGAAGAATCGATTCGATATCTTCTATCCCCGCATTACGAACCACATCAGCGGTCCCATCCGTGGAACCGCCGTCAGCATTGACTATTACCGCTCTTTCGTGCGGAAAGTATTTCGCCAATCCGATAGAAACCGCTCTCACAACATGCCCTATTGTCCCGGCGTTATTGTATGACGGAATTCCAATGAGGATATCCGCTTTCCCAATCGCTCTTATTTCTCTTATGACTTCGTCCGGCAAGCTGTCTTTTATTTTTGCCATAAAAGCGGTTCAGTTGAGTTTTGATCCTAAGATTTATTATCCTTTTCAACTGCTTCAACAAACATCTCCAAAATATTCGGCAAAGCCGATACAACTCTATTCCAACTCGGGATTTCAAGGGCTCCGAGCGTGTTTTCAAGATATTCCTTAGCGGCTATTTGAATCGCTTTCGTAAAGGCTTCAACGGCCGTTACTTCTTCATGACGGTCGAAATATAAGCCGTTTATGATAGCATCGTCCTCATACCTTTTTACGGTATCCTGCGCAGTCCGCAGATAAGTCGCCGGTAAGGTTCTCATTATTCCTTCGGTCAGTACCACGCCTTCCGTAGAAAGCGTATAGAAAATAGTTTTAGCTATATCAATACACATTTTCATCAATCCCTTAGATGGATTATCGGCTGAAAGTTCTTGATGTTTATGCTCATAATTATCGGCAAGATCAACTTGACAAATACGGCTGGGAGAACAATTTCGGTAAACTTCAGCCAGTGTTCCTATTTCCAAGCCCCAATCGCTGGGTATCCTATTTGCACGAGCCAAATCAATAGTCATCGAGAATTCCCCGGCTAAAGGGTATCGGAAACTATCCAAATACTCCAATAAAGGATGATGACCGATTATTCTAATCAATGCGCGTATGATAGGGGTTATAAACAACCGCGTAACTCTGCCATGCATTCTATCAGTAACACGGCTATAATATCCTTTGCAGAATTCAAAACCCATACTGGAATTCGCAATGGGAAAAACCAAACGCCCCAATAAATCTTTATTATAGGTAACTATATCACAATCGTGCAAAGCGATAGCTTTGGATTCCCCCCTGGCGATAATATAGCCGTAAGCCAACCAGACCGATCGTCCCTTCCCATCCTCACCAAGATATAAGTCATTCTTGCTCAAAAGCTTAATAAGTCTCTCCACACGAGGACCAGTCGCCCAAACGATTTTTACTGGATAGGGGATCTTTTTGAAATATTCCCTGACCTCATTAAATTGCGCTTTATTGGCACCACCCAATGTTAAGACTATCTCACTTAGAAAGTTCACGCTTTCCAATTCTTTGAAGATATTATGTATAGCTTCCCCTTGAAATTCGGAGTACAACGCCGGCAAAACCAGCGCCGTCTTCCTTATATCCGGATTCTCCTTTAATCCTTTGGCGACAACCTTACCATTTCTATTGCCCAGTCTATGTAAAGTAGCTACAACACCTGTTTGATAGAAATCACTCATTTCAACCTCCTGTCATTTTAAAATAAAGCCGTTTCCAGAAATCAATGAGAGTGCCTTTCCGTATTTAATCCGCTTTACACCGATTTGGGAACTAAACCTAACCATAAAATAAAAACTATTAAAAATTATTTTGCGAATCAACAAAGGGGAATTTCTAGGACACAAATAAATCATATAAAAATCTATCCCAATAATTCCCTTATCTTTTCTTTCAATTCCCTTAAATCCGAGGATTTAACGATATAAGCATCGGCCATCCAAGTAGTAAAATCATTTTTGTAGATAGAATATGCGCTATTTAGAATAACTTTAGCGTTCTTATCCTTTGTTTTTATTTCTCGCAGTATTTCCAGACCACCCCCCGGGTTGTCAAGTTTGATATCCAAAACCACAACATCCGGAGCGAATTTATCAAAATGTTCAATCCCCCTTTCACTATCGGTATATCCCTCCACCTCATACCCTTCCTCGCTAAGCTCATCTTTGTAGAGTTCAAGCAGATTTTGCTCATCCTCTATTATCATAACCTTTTTCATCAGTTCCTCCCTCGCTTTTATCTACATTATTTTTGTCCTTACGCAACTCCAGTTTCGGCAGATAAACGGAGAACCTTGTGCCGACACCTTTTCGGGTCACGAATTTAATAAAACCGCCATGGTCTTCAATAATCTTTTTGGAGACGGGCAACCCCAAGCCGGAACCTTTCGCTTTCGTGGAGAAAAACGGAGTGAATAATTTCCCCTGCACATCCTCCGGAATTCCATCTCCCGTATCCTCAATATCAACAATAGCATATTTGTCATCCGAACGAGTCCTTATCATCAATGTCCCCCCGGATTTCATTTCATCAACGGCGTTTTGAACCAAATTATATAATACCTGCCTTATCCTATTAGGATCCACCCTAATCACTATTCCGTTTGGGCTCAATCTTGTTTTCTCGTTAATTCCGGCTTCTTCGAGTTTTTGTTTTATCAAGACTAGTATATCCCCAATTATATCCTTAAGATTACATTCCTGAAATTCCAGCTTGGAGCTCCGAGAATAGTCGAGGATCTCGGTCGATATTTTTTCCAACCGTTCGACCTCCCGAAGGATAATCTCAAGATGTTTCCGCTTGAATCTTTTTGTGCCGAATGTCTTAAGCATTCGCCGCGTATAGGCGCCAATAGTTACCAACGGTGTCTTAATCTCATGGGTTACAGTAGTAGCAAGTCTTCCAATATCCGCCAATCTCTCGTGCTGGACCAAATAACTTTGATTCTCGCGCAGCATATTATTGGCGTGTTTAAGCTCCTGTATTTTGAATTTAAGTTGATTCTGCAAACCGATATTCTCCAAAATCGCAGCAGTCGAATTAGCAAAAGTCTTGAGTGAGAGAATATCATCTTCGCTGATAGGGATTTTGGTTAAAAAATTGTCGGCAATCAAAACCCCAAAGTCCAAACTATCCGTCGCTATCGGCACCGCAACAAACCCGGGAGTATCGGCAACACCCTTTAATTGGGGACAACAACTCGCAAAGGTCTCCCCCGGTTTCAAGAAATACGGCTGTTTACTTTTTATAACTTTGATAAGGATATTATCATCATTCGATAATGGTATGGAAATGTCCTTAATGGCATAATAAAAACTATCCTTAAAAACAATATTGCTGGAATGAATTCTCTCCAAAAGCTCATCAAAAGAAGGCTGCTCGGAATCAAGCCGCATCCATATCCGCTTAGCCTCTTCCCTATCGGCACTACCTATCGCCGCTACACCCTTTAACGAATTGCTACGCTGATCACAAAGAAATATCGCCGCCCTATTAAATCTGAATGCCTCGCCCGATGTCACCCCGGTAAGAACAATGGCTAATGCCTTTCCGAGATCATCGGTTTTTAGAAGATTATCAGTTACCTTCGTGAGGATAGTAAGTTCTTCCAATCTCTTACGCAGGCTCGAGGAAGTATCCACCAATTCGTTCCGACAAAGGTGAACACGGTCGAATAGCTTATCAACCAATATTCCGATTGCTTTGTCAGCATTCCTTCTTCCGGAAGCACGGTCTTTCAGTTTCTCCAAATCAGCGCAACCTTTACAAAAATCAAATTGCTTTTCATCTATCGCCGCGATATCTATATTACCGTTGCCCTCTAATAATTTCACTATCCAGCATCCATTATTATCATTATTATCATTCTTATATTTACACATTTTAAATGCCGACAAACTATCTTCTATTAATTAAATACCTGCCCCTCCATATTGTTCCTAAACTCACAATCCATATTTTAATTTACCATATATGTTATTCCCTGTCAACAAAAAAACAAAACAATTATAGTATTACTATATTATTAAATGGGCATAGATAGGATAGGGGAGGGATATATAGGCGCTTGAAAAAAGTTATTCGTTTCGATTTGTGAAATTTTATCAAATGGAAGTGATAATAAACAAATAAGGGAATTATAATACTTTGTCTATTACCTATAATCCGATAATCTCGAAACTTCCGGTGCGAAATATAAGGCGTATTTTAAGGATATATATTTTTTCAACTTAATCCTACTTTATCAGTAAATACTCTTTTTTCAAAATTTTAGTGACAACCTTGATAAATTTCTCCGGATACAATTCCTGCAGGCTATAAAGATGCCAACTTGTTTTCGGCGGAAGTTTAATATTTGGTTTATGTTTCTTCGTTGCCATAAGACCCCCTCCGTATTATAGGTTTCACATAAAAAATAAAGCAAAGCTTATTCCATTCGGCGAATTATCAATAGTTTATTATATAATAGATTGATATACAAAGGGTTGCGATTTAATGTCGGGGGCGATAGTTAAAAATTGAAGTAATTTTAATCCTGCGTGATATTGGAATTATCCAATAAATTATGATTAAAATCGATAAAAAGGGCGAAGTATTATCAATAAATACTCCAAAACCATTTATGAATCAAGTTTTGGAAATCAGTTTATAATAAATTAAATTTAAACCCTCGAGGGTCAAAGTGGGGATTATTTCCTCAATAGTTTTGGAAATTCCGAAGACCATATCCGCAAATCCGCCGGTAGCTATTACCTTCTTTATCGGCTCTCCCATCTCATTGGTAATCCGTCCGACTAACTCATCGATCAACCCGACCGTTCCATAAACTATCCCCGCTTGAATACTCTCGACCGTGTTTTTGCCCAAACATCTCGAAGGTGCATTAAGAGGAACCTGAAAAAGTTGAGCCGCTTTTTTTGAAAGCCCCGCCAACGAAGCCTCTACCCCCGGGGCAATAGCTCCGCCAAGATATCTCCCATCTCGGGAAACAACATCCACAGTAATAGCCGTCCCAAAATCCACTATAATTGTAGGTCCGCCACATCTATCGTAGGCGGCAACCGCATCGGCAATTCTGTCCGCACCAACCTGATTAGGGATATCATAATCGATAATCAATCCACACTCGGTTTCATAGGTCAAAACCAGAGGGTCGATATTATAATATTTGCTGATGGCTTTATTGTATGATGCCGTCAACGAAGGGACAACCGAACTAATAGCCGCACCTTCAATATCCCCACTACTTAAATTATGCAGATCACAGATGGACTTCAGTTGAAATCCGATTTCATCAATAGTTATTGTATCCCGTGAGGAAAGCCGATAGAAGCCGATTAAGTCTCGTTTATCGTATAGCCCAATTACCGAGTTAGTATTCCCGATGTCGATTGTCAATATCATCAATAAACCTTGTCATAAAATGATTTTTCTGACACTTAAAGTATTCTCAAAAGATAGAATATACAAGTTAAAACTATTTCTGTATAAGCAATAACCATTCTTAAAACGATATAACGATGTTATGGTAAATAAAATAGATAAACTAAAAAAATAGAAATAAAAAGATTTAATGGCCTTGATTCAACCGTTGGGCTTCAAATCAACCACCGTTGCCCCCCAAGAACCGGCAGCCGATTCATGCCTAAATGAAATAACCGCCGGATGCTTTTCCAAAATCGAACGAACAATGCCACGGAGTGTCCCAATACCCTTACCGTGAATGATACGAATTTGGGTGATATTCTTTTCCAAACAAATATCGATATAATCCGGGATAAGTTGTTTTACTTCCTTTGGGGAGAATGTATGCAGATCCAAAACCCCGTCAATCGGCAATTCTATAGGATTATAATTGTCGGTCGGCTCATTCAAAATTTCCTTCCTTCCGAATTTTATTTTACAATCGACATTATAATAAAAAAGGGGATCCGACAATTCAAATAGTATCGGATCCCGATTACATAATCGGCTTTTCAGATTTGCCGATTAAGCGACTGTAATTTCCTTATTGAGATATACATCCTGAATTGCTTG
>Ga0256841_1000882_pt1 | contig 28186 bp, 21 predicted proteins | sample 356308metaG_FD_185971 | JGI IMG/M metagenome (GOLD analysis project Ga0256841, IMG submission 185971) | Hydrothermal vent microbial communities from Mid Atlantic Ridge, Atlantic Ocean - 356-308 | ecosystem: Environmental > Aquatic > Marine > Hydrothermal vents | place: Atlantic Ocean: Mid...
GGCAAGGTACGTTCGACGAAAGGTTACCGTCCGTGGAAGCTACATTACTATGAAATATATTCCACAAAGCGTGAAGCTTATAGAAGGGAAATGTTTTTTAAATCAATAGAAGGAAGGAACTGGTTGATAAACAAGAGTATTTGAAGCTGGTGAACAAACAAAGATTTATTTTGTATTTAAATTGTATAAACAAAAAGAGATTTTATAATTATTAAAGTTAAAAACTCCCCCGGAAGGTACCGGGGGAGTTTAAAATTAATCGGCAAGTTTCTTAATTTCATCAACAACTTGCGGATTGGCAAGTGTAGTAACATCGCCTACGTCTTGCTTATTAGCCACGGCAGCTAATACCCTTCGCATTATTTTACCTGATCTTGTTTTAGGCATATCGGGTACAATCCATACTTTGCCGGGTTTGGCAATTGGACCGATTTCTTTAGCAAGAGTATCGGTAACTTTTTGTTCTATTTCTTTACTAGGTTCAATGCCGGGTTTCAGGGAAACAAAGACATGTGGAATTTTCCCTTTAATCGGATCGGCAACCGGTACAACAGCCGCTTCGCCAACTTCATCGACCATAAGAGCTGCGGACTCCAACTCTTTAGTACCAAGCCGGTGCCCGGCAACATTAATAACATCGTCGATGCGGCCAAGGATTCTAAAGTAACCATCGGGAGCTTCAACGGCACCGTCGCCGGCAAAGTAAGGCCAATCGTGCCAATCTTTACTTTCAGGGTTTTTATTGTATCTTGCATAATATTGACGCACGAAGCGTTCGTCATCGCCCCAAATAGTAAGCATTCTGCCTGGCCAAGGATTTCTAATTACAATATTACCTGCTTTTCCGCTTCCGGCTGGTAACGGATTGCCTTCATCGTCAAGAATAGCCGGGTAAATTCCTGGCATTCCAGGTCCTGCGCTTCCGGGTTTCATTTTATGTATTGCGGGAATTGTTGAGCATAAAAATCCGCCGGTTTCCGTTTGCCACCAGGTATCAACTATAACAGCTTCTTTTTTGCCAACTACATTATAGTACCAGCGCCATACATTCGGTTCAATGGGTTCACCGACCGTTGTCATGTGTTTAAAATGATAATTATATTTAGCAGGTTCATCTGGTCCGACTCTTCTTAAAGCGCGAATAGCAGTAGGGGATGTGTGGAAAATATTTACATCCAATTCTTCTGCAATTCGCCAGGGTCTTCCGGCGTCGGGATAAGTTGGAACACCTTCGAAGATAACGGAAGATGCTGCGAGAGCCAAGGGACCGTAAACTATATAAGAATGACCCGTAATCCAACCGATATCCGCCATACACCAATATACATCTTCGGGATGGATGTCTTGAACATATTTTGAAGTTCCGGTAACGTATGCAAGATACCCTCCTATAGAATGTTGAGCCCCTTTTGGTTTACCGGTTGTTCCGGAAGTATACATAAGAAATAGTGTGTCTTCAGAATTTAATTTTACAGGTTCAACTCTTTTATGTTGATGTTTTTTAAGTTCGTTATTTATTATTACGTCTCTTCCTTCAACCAATGGAGTATCTGATGAGTATTTACCCGGATAGCGTTGCCAAATCAGTACATGTTCAACTTGCTGACCGTCTTTGGCGGCTTCCTCAACTGCGATATCGGCTTTTTCTTTATGATTCAATAGTTTGCCACCCCTGTAATATGCGTCGGCGGTAATTAGAATTTTACTTTTTGCATCTACAATTCTATCGGCGCACGCTTTACCGGAAAAACCTGAGAAGACTTGCGAATGAATTACGCCTATGCGTGCACAAGCCAGCATTGTAATAGGTAATTCGGGGATCATTGGCATATGTAATGTAACGGTATCGCCTGCTTTTAATCCGTAACTTTGAAGCAGTGAAGCCATCTCATTTACTCTTACCCACAATTCTTGAAATGTTATATGTTCAATCTTTTCATCTTCAGGTTCCGGTACGAAATGTAGGGCGGCTTTATTTTTGTATTTAGGCAGGTGTCGATCTATGCAATTGTAACTGGCGTTAATTTTACCTCCGACGAACCATTTGAAAAACGGAGGGTTACTATCATCAAGCAGTGTGTGCCAGTATTCATACCAATCCAACATGTCGGCATATTCTTTGAAACAATTCGGGAAATTTTCTTCACCGAAACGTTCCAGAATTGTTTCGTCGGTCATGTTAGCTTGAGCAATGAATTTTGTTGAGGGGTAAAAATATTCTTCTTCTTTCCAATGCACTGCAATTTGTGCTTCGGAAACGGAGCCAGTGTTTTTTGTTTCATCAGCCATAAATTTTACTCCTTATTTTTCTGTAAAAAAAACAACTTTATTTTAATAAATTAATTAACCAACTGGAAGCACAATTTTACCGAATGTTTCATTCAGCACTTGAGCTAAAGCCAAATAAACAGCGGATAAACCGCAGAAGATTCCTTCCCAGCCTGCAACTAATCCGATAGTGGAACTTCCGGTAGCATCTTTTATTGCCAATAGCCAAAATAGAATAAATAAAGTAAAAAATACAACTTGAAGAGCTTTGTTATGTTTTAAAGTTGCAATCCACATAACAAAAGTAAACAATCCCCACATAAATAAATAAGCTACCATGCCCGTTTCAGAAGGTGCAGCAAACCAGTTATGGGCTTTTCCTAAAATAAGGAATACTAAAGTTAACCAAAATAATCCGTACGAAGTGAAGGCGGTAGTACCAAAGGTATTGCCCTTTTTCCATTCCATCCAGCCGGCAAATACTTGTGCAAGTCCACCGTAAAATACCCCCATTGCAAGTATCATCGTTCCCAAATTATAAATACCGGCATTGTGTAAGTTGAGCAATACTGTCGTCATTCCGAACCCCATTAAACCTAACGGAGCAGGATTTGCGGTAGTATCAACAATACGCGTTTCGTCTGCCATTTTAACCTCCCGATAATTTAATTAATATTTGATTTATTTTAATAATGGTAAATGGAATTTTTACAACATACCACTATTTTATAATTATATATTTATAATCAGTAGAATATAAATTATAACCATCTCCGGAGTTCGGCAGACAGGAATAAAAATTAAATTTTAAATTATTTGGATAACGCGTTTTATAGTAGCGGGTGAAGTTGACAAAGGTTTTATTTAATCCGGAAGCAAGCATTATATTCTTGCCAAAAATTTATGATTAATTATATTGTATGCACTTTCTCCACAGCTAATTAAGGATTGGTAACGGAATTAATTAATCTATATATGTAAAAATGATATCTGCTTGGCAAGAATTTTAGCTAAAAGTAAAAACTTCAGGACAAATTGTCAAGTTTTTTTTTATCGATATGTTCCGTTACTAATTTAAAAATTAATAACGCAAATGCAGCAGCGACAGCAATTGCAACAAAGTAATACCAAATAAGATGTGCATCTGCATAATAAGCAGCGCGTTTGGTTTCTGTAAGTCCGGCAGGTAATGTTTTCGGATCGGGGCAATATTTATCAAGTAGAAACCCCGACATAATAAATCCGAGTAAAGCCGAGAAAAAAGAATGCAAATGGCTGAAGCCCATGTAAACTCCTTCTTCACCTTTTGGAGCTTGAAGTGAGAAGTATTCTAAGAATCTAGGTGAGATAAAGCATTCCGCCAAACCTTGAATTGCTATTCCGATAATCATCATTACGGTAAGCGGATGAAGCGAGAACCATCCAAAAACGGAAATACTGCTACCTGTAAAAACTTCCAAAGATTGGCTGAATGCCATAACCAATGCGGATAAAGGCATTATCAGCATCCCTATAAACATAACGGTAACGGCTTTATACTTTTTTGTAAGTTGGGTAACAATTACCACAAACAGAACAACCACCAGCGGATTAACATTTGCAAGCCATTCCGGTTTTGCATCTTCTCCTAATAAACGAATAACGTATTTCGGCATTGTGGCGTAAAGTTGATGCTGGATAATCCAGAATCCCGCAACTATTAAGGTTAATATAATTAATCTTGGTGTTTTAAAAATTCTAATTAAAGCGTCAACTACATCTTTTATTTTTTTTCCTTCCGTGTTGGAGTCTATGGGTTTGAAGATGAAAATTGCGAGCAATAGCGCTAAAAATGCCATGCCGGAAGAAAAGAAATTGACATATTCCAGTCCAATTCCTTGCCTGATTGAGGGAACAACAGTTTTTCCTCCGAATGCTCCGATATTTACAACCCAATAAAAGAGGGAAAACCCACGTGCTTTGTTTACGTCCGAGGTTGTTTTTGCGACCGTTCCGGTAATTAAAGGTTTAATAAACGAACCGCCGAGAAGAACTACAAACAAGAAAAGTATAACCAAGAGTTTTGAGTGAAACACACCGAGGAAAAAATATCCGATAGTTAGGAGGGTAAAAGCAAGAATGAGACCGTTCTTAAAACCGATTTTATCGGAAATGGCACCGACAAAAGGAGGGAAGAAATATAAAAGAGCGAAAAATACACCGGCAACCACCCCCGTTGCTTTATCGTCGAAGCCCACAATATCCGTAAGGTATAAGGTTAGTACAATAAAAAAACCGTAATAAGCCGCTCTTTCACATAATTCCATTAAGTTGGCTAACCAAAATTCCTTCGGGAAATGCCAGCTTTCTTTTGGTCGTGCTGATTCCATTAGTGCCTTTATTTACTTTTCAAAATATGCGAAGTTAATAAAAACTTTACAAAAGTGAAACGTACATTTTTTGTGATTGGGCACTAATTTATAATTTTACGACGGTTATTTTGCGTCGTTTAATTTGACTGTTGATTTAATCTTATAAAGAAGTTAAAAATTAAAATTCAAATGATATTTATGTCGAAGATATTGTTGGCATAAATTATTTTACAAGAACTTGAGTTAAGTGCGGAAAATTCCGGAAAGGTTTACAGTGTGGCAGGGGAAAGATTTTGAAGATGTTGTTTTGTATTTTCAATTAATTTTTCAGCTTTAATTTTTTTATAGTAGTTTAATGCTTTTTTAATATGGGTTTTCGCATTTTCCGTTTTATTTGATTCTTCGTAAATTTCTGCCAGTTCTTGTGAAGCTTCCGCTTCGTTAATTTTATTCATCTTATCTTTGTTTAATCTAATGCTGTTTTCAAACAATTCCTCGGCAAAGTCTAGATCTCCCAGGTTCTTCTGAATTAAACCTTTAACCCTGTAAATATCTGCAATGGTTAAGGTGTCATTTAGTTTGTAAGCAATTTCCATCGCTTTGTCTGTAAATATTTCGGCCAATTCGGGTCTTCCTGTTTGGGAATAAATGTAAGCTTTGGCAACGTAAGAAATAGCACAGTTGGATAAATAATTATGTTTTAGTGAAAGGTTTATGCTTTTGTTAAAATCTTCCAAAGCTCCGTCATAATTTTTCATTTTAGTTTTCACCATACCAATATTGTGGATTACGCGTGCAACAAGCTTAGTGTTCCCTAGTTGTTTATAAATTCTTAAGCTGTTTCTGTAATTTTTCAATGCTTTCGGATAATCGCCTTGCATATTGTAGAGTATTCCCAGATTTGTTTCGAACATCGCTTTGGTCTCGGGGTCTTGATTATTATACAGATAAGCTTTTCCCCGTTCGAAGTGTGCGGCGGCTTTTGAAATTTCCCCGCGTTCGCCGTAAATGGTACCGAACATGTTTTCGCATTTTGCGCAACCGATGTTATCGTTGGTGTTTGTGTAGATGTAATATGCTTTTCTGGTATAACGAAGCGCTTCGTCCCAAATTCCTTGTGTCCAATTAATTTTTGCAAGTGACAAATATGCACTTGCTTTTACGGAATCGACCGATTCGTTTTGGCTGGGCTTCGAAAGTAAGTCTTTATTTATTTCTTCGGCAATATCAAGTTCGCCATTGTCAATCATTAAACGGCCAAGTTGAAGAAGGAATTCGTTTAATTTTTCAGATTCAAGATTTTCTTCTGCAAAAGTTATTACCATATCTATTTGAGCACGAATGTCGCTACCTTCATTAATTTCGGCTTCCAATTGTAAATAATCTTCCAGAATGTCTTTATCAGACGGTTTTCCTTCCAACCGGGCAATGAATTTTTGGATATCTTTTTTCGGTAAGTACTGATTTAGTATTTCTTTTAGTTCCGGAATCAAGGACAAATTTTTCATTTTTTCCCCAGTAATTAATTGGCCGTTAGATGCATTGTTTCTTTTAGTAAATTGATTTCTTCAATCTTTTGAATTGCTCCGATTTTCTTATAATATTTTGTTGCAGCTTCAAGGAAAATATCCCTTTCGGTTTCTTTAAATTGTGCATCATATAGTTTTGCCAATTCAAGCGATGTTTCCGCAACATTCATTTGGTTCTTATATTTTTTATTAATTCTCAAACTAGATAGAAAATAATTTTCCGCCAATTCAAAATTTCCCATTTGCAGTTCCAACCGCCCTTTAATTTTGTATATATCGGCTATTGTCAATTTATCATCGTTTCCATGAGTTACTTCCAAAGCTTTGTTGGCAAAAGCATTGGCAAATTTGTATTCTTGTAATTCAGATAGGATAGTTGCTTTACTTAAATATGAGAGTCCCAATAAACTTTTGAAACCGTGTTGGATAGAAAGTTCGATACTTTTATCAATTTCGTTCAGAGCCGAGTGGTAATATTTTTGATCCATGTAAACCATAGCCAAATTATGTTTTGTTTCGGCTATTCTTAACGGGGCGTTCAACTTTTCATACTTTTCAAGACTTTTATTGAAATATTGAATTGATAAATCGAAGTTTTTGTAAATGCTGTAAATTATGGCAATATTTTGGTATAGCATTGCACTCATCAGCAAATGTTTATTTTCGTCCAAATACGATAAACTTTCCTCGAATAACTTTTTTGCTTTGGAAAGATTTCCCAGTTCCGCGTAAAAAGTTCCGAGTGTGTTTTTACATTTTGCTATTCCCGGTTTATCATTAATTTTATCGAAAATTTTACCCGATTTTTTAGCGTAATAAATTGCTTTTGTGAAATCGGTCACTCGTGCATACATATCGCTGAGGCTCAAGAAAATTTCAGCCGATATTGTTTCATTTTTGTTTAGCTTTTTAGCTTTCAGTAAAATTTCTTCGGCAAGATTGAATTTTCCATGAGAGATACAAAGCTGACCAAGTTTTAACAACAATTCGGGATATTTTTCCGGTTCAAGATTTTTTTCGGCAAAAGTAATTGCTCTATCCAATTCCATTCTTTCTTTAGCCGGTGTGAATGTAACTTCCAGTTGCCTTCTATCCGTTTCACTCATATAATCGGGTTGTTTGATGGTGATGCCATATTTTTTCAGAATCCTTAGATTAAAGTTCTCAACTTCCCTTTTTTCCATGAAGTTTTTTAGGAGGTTCTGAATATCTTTTATGAAGTTACCGTTATTTACGTTGTTATTAGTCATTTTTATCTCTCTAATACCTAATCAGTTAACAAATCCATATCGTGAAAAATGTGGTAGTTGAGCTTTGTAAACTGCCAATAAGCCTTTATCAACATCAATAACAATATTATCGTATTTGGCTTTAACTAATTTACCGTTACCGTCGATGTAATAGAAGTCAACTTTGTTAGGATTAATACCAGACAAATCCACACCGTAATATTCAATCGAATAAAGAACCGGTTTTTCAAATGTAGTTGGGGATGGTGAAAAATCTGCTGTAACGGTTTCACTGTTGAGTGTAACCCCCATTTTCTTTGTGCCTTCGTATGCACCGGCCGGAACGTATAATTGACCAGCAACGTAAACATCGCTGCTCATTGTTCCGTGAAAGTAGAAGCCACCACCTGAAGTACCGTTTATCCATTTACTTAAATAATAAAGTTCTTCTATTGAGTTTTTTTGGTTGTCGGAAAAGGTTAACCAATGTTTTCCGGTTTGCGGTTGTTGAATTTGAGTATCTACAGGTTCAACAATCGAGCTTTCGTCTTGGCAACCGAAGAGGAACAAGGTTCCTAAAGCGATTATCAACATTAATTTTTTCATTTTATTTTCTCCTTATTGTTTTGTTGTGTTCGATCTTTATTACGCAAGGTGTATGCCAAACCGGAAAAATCAGTTTTTCAAGCATATTCAGCATGTATTCGACCGGAAACATGTAAATATTACTTTTGTCTCTACCGGTTTGTAAAATATTTTTACTGTTTTCCACTTTATTAACCTTTAAATTTTGATTATTATAATATTAATTTAATTGGTTTGCTATCCGGTGTAACAAAACCGGATAGCGTATTTAATATTGATGAGTTCGTATAATAGCGACAGTCTGTAAAGAACAATTAAATGTTTATATACAATAACTATCTTCGCCAGCCGTAACGTGAAAAATGTGGTAATTGAGCTTTTTCAACTTTCAAATATCTGAATTTAGGTTTGACGGAAATTTTAGAATATTCAACGGGGTAAGAGGAACCGTCTTGACTGAAGTAAACAAAATCGATATTATTTTTGTCAATGCCTTTTAAATCCACACCCCAGAAAGTTAAGTCGAGCAGAACAGGTTTGTTAAATGTAAAGGGAGAAGGGGAAAGCTCAACGGAAAGATTCTCCAAATCGAATTTTATATCAAATGTCATGGTACCTTCAAAAGCTCCCGGTGGAATTGTTAAAACGGCAGACATTGAAACCCTGTCATCACCGTTTTTTTGCCAGAAATAAGATTCGGTGATTTTGCCGCCTTCTTCCCCGTTTATGGTATATGTTTTAGACCTCAATGAAAATCCTTCGTCTTTATTTACGGAAGCTGAGAGTCCGAATGAGCTGAAGAAACTACCGAAAGATGTTTCTTTTTGCGGTGCATAATTCTGATTGCTTGATATTTCGGGTTCAAGTATGGAATCTTGTTCTTGACAGCCGAAGAATGTTAAAGAAACGATTGCGAAGATTAACATTAACTTTTTCATTTATTTTCCTCCTTGATTTCAGAATTCCTTTGAATTTTTATTAATTAACAAAACCGTATCGTGAAAAGTGATTCAAGTGTGCCTTTTGTACTTCTATGTATCCCTTCGATTTATCAACTTTAATCTTGTCGTATTTTACTCTTTCAATGGAACCGACCGGACTTTGGTAAACAAAGTCAATGTTATCAACGTCAACGTCCCGCAAATCCAATCCTTCGATTTTCAAGTCGTATATTGCAGATTTGTTAAATTTCATGTGTGGGAAAAATGTTGTAAGACCGTTTTGGCTGTCAATTGATAAGGTTATATCCTTTTTACTCCAGAATGCATTTTTAGGGAATTGTATTCTAGCGTCAATTTTTACAAGACCGTAAATTCCGCCCTCGTATTCGGCTTTTACTCTAACTTCGCCACCTATTTTCCCGTTGATATTTTTCTTGGAAGAAAAGTTTTTTTCAATACTCATATTGGTGGATTTAGGTAACGTTATCCAATTAGGTTGGGCATCGTCGTATTTTTGAATGTTAGTATCTGTTACCGGACTTAAAGGATTATCTGCTTCCTGGCATCCGATTAATGTGAAAACTACTAGAGCAATGAGGGTTAATACTTTTTTCATTTTGTTTCTCCTTTTGTTTGTTGTTGCTATTTATATTGCAATAGATATGCCAATAGAATTCAATGCGGATTTTGCTTGAAAATGCGATCTTTTTGAAGGAGTCCGGTAAAAATTACTTGCAGGGTTTCCGGTTTGTAAAAATTATTTACAGGCTATATTTGGAATTTGATTATTATAAGGTTAAATATCTTATTTATGTTTAACGGTTGTCTTTTTGGGGGAGCATAATTTTTCTTTTCTTTCAAACATTACGGTAAATTTTGTACCAACGTTTTTGCGACTTTCAAATAAAATTTTTGCCTTATTGATTTCACTGCATTTTTTTACCAAAGAAAGCCCGAGACCGTTACCTTCGAATTTTCTTGTGTAACCCCGGTCTTCTTGACAAAACGGTTTGAACAATTTTTCTTGATATTCTTCGGAAATTCCGATACCGGTATCGATAATTTCCGAAACCACATGTGTCCCGGTTGTGAATAAATTAATTTCAACTTTTCCTTTATTTGTAAATTTTATCGCATTATCAATAAGTTGGACGAATATTTGTGTTACTGTGTAATCATCCGCAACAATCGAACATGAGCCTTCAATATTATTATTGAAAATAAACTCAAGGTTTTTGGATTCGGCTTGTACTTTAAATTCCAATAATACCGGTTTTATGATATCTTCCGCTAAATCGAATTCTATAAATTCGGGTTTGTATGTTCCGTTTTGCAAATCGGAGACATTCAGAATCAAATCCACAGTGCGGATTAATCTTCTTCCCCCGTTTTCAATCATATTGAAGCTGTCCATCAAATCCGTAATGCCAAGTTCAGAAATTTCTTCTTTAAGTAGATTTGTGAAACTAAGTATGCTGTTTACGGGTGTCCGGATTTCATGCGAAATTTGAGCGAGGAATTCCGATTTCAGTCTGTCCGACTCTTCAGCTTTTTCTTTGGCTTTAATGAGTGCGTTTTCAAATTCTTTATGTTTGGTGATATCTTCGACGGTACCTTGGTATTGAATAATCTCACCTTTTTCATTTTTCAGAGCGGAAGCATTTTCCTGAATATAAATCGGTTCACCGTTGTATTTTTTCCAAATGGATTTATAACCGATTACTTTTCCGTAATTTAACAATTCTGATTTGAACTTTTCCCGGTCGAAATCAACAAAATTAGACGGGTCATTAACATCTAATTTAAGAAATTCTTCTTCCGAAGGGTAACCGAGCATTTCAACAAGAGCTTTGTTCACCATTTTTACTTTACCTTCGGGAGTGGAAACATACATTCCAATTGGGGAATTTTCAAATAACAAACGGAAGCGTTTCTCACTTTCGGATATTTTGATTTGTGCTCTTTTTCGTGCATCTATTTCTTCCAGCAGTTGTTTTGTGCGTTCGTTTACTATTTCTTCGAGTCCGTTTCTTAACTTTAATAAATCGTTTTTCTTTTCTTTTAATTCTTTAATGGTGTTTCTTAAATTTTGCTTTTGGGTAATTACTTTGCTGTAAATTTGTTTCTTTAATTCTTCAAAAGTAAATGAATAAACAATTACAACTAAATAAGACGGTATAAACCTGAAGATAAAATGTTCCGGATATTCTACAGAGCCCTTAATTAAATATCCGAATTTAAAAAATAGAATTATAGCGATTAACATTATTGTGTTAACTACAATTCCACGTTTGGAACCAAGCAGGAAAAAAGTAAATAAAGGGAAAGTATAAATCCACAAATGCCCGGTATTGCTTTCTCCGCCGGTAGCGAATAAAATCAAAAACAATACACCGATAACCGCAATTCCAATGTACGTTGGAGTGAAATAATTGTTACTTTTCAGAATATACAGAAAATCGATAGTTAAAATTATCAAACATCCGGTATCCAATAACCCGATGAAAATCTTGTTTTCCAAAAGAGAGCCGATTCCAAGAATTAACAAATTTATTATTGCGAAAACGGTAATCACAATAAGCATTTTCCGGCGCATCACCATTTCTTCGGGTGTGTTGGAATCTTTTTTGAAATTATGTAAAAATTCTTTTAGTTTCACTTTTAACTATTCTGTTCTTAAATCATTTTAGTAATTTGTCTAATGTTGGTCTTGTAACGCCGAGCGTTTTTGCCGTTTTGGATTTATTATGGTTTAATTTTTTCAAGACTTCTTTTGCATATATTTTATTCAGTGTTTTGATATCGGTCTTTTTGTATTGAATATCCAAACGGATCCTATCCGGCATCAAAAGATTATCCATTGCCACTTTGATTTTTTTCTCATCATCGATTTTGTTTGTAAGGGATTTAAAATGTTCCAAACGTAACACACCGTCTTCGGTTAAAACAATTGCACGTTCAATTGCATTTTTAAGTTCCCTTATATTACCAGGCCAAGGATATTGAATTAAAAATTTTAAAAGGTCGGGTTCAATTTTATGTATGTTGATTCCTAATTTTTTGCTGTATTCCAAAACGAAATTTTCAGTAAGATGCAAGATATCATCCCCACGTTCTCTCAATGGTGGAATATGCAGAGTTACAATATTTAATCTGTAGTATAAATCGCTTCTGAATAACTTTTGTTGAACAAGTGCTGCCAAGTTTTTATTAGTGGCCGAAATGATTCTAACATTTATTGGAATATCACGGGTTCCACCAATACGGCGGATTATCTTTTTTTCGACAGCGCGAAGTAATTTGGCTTGGAACTCCAGACTTAAATCACCGATTTCATCGAGAAAGATTGTACCGCCGTTTGCCACTTCGAACAAGCCCGGTTTGTTTTCCTTGGCTCCCGTGAAAGCGCCTTTTACGTGACCGAACAATTCGGCTTCAAGTAAATTTTCCGGAATTGCGGTGCAAATTACGTCAACAAATGGTGCATCGGATTGATCGCCGTATAAGTGGATTGCTTTTGCCAGCATTCCTTTTCCGGTTCCGGTTTCTCCGGTTATCAATACATTGGTTGTAGGCGAGTTTGCCACACGTTTGGCAAGTTTAATCATTTTCAGCGCCGAGGGTGAGCTGCCTAAAATCGAGTTAAATGCGTAGTCCTTATCATCGATAAAGGAAAAACGGCTTTTCCTCCGTTGGTTCAAGACTTTAAGATTTTCCCGGATTTTTTCCCTGAAATGTTTCTGATCGTGTGGCAATGCAAAAATATTTTCGAATCCTAATTTTGCAAGTGTTATTCCAAGTGCCGCATTATTATCGTTAATTAAATAAAAAATAAAGGGATCTTTTTTCCGGTCTTCTTCCAAAACAAATCTGAAAAGCTCCGTATCTTGCTTGTTCAAGTAAACGATGGTAATTGAATCGTTAACAAAAGCATAGTTATGCAGATGAGTTTTTATGGAAATTTCCGCCGCATTCAATCCATTGAATGAACTGAAAACAATTCCGTTCTTTCCGGTATCGCTTAATAATCTTACTGTTTTTGTTACAATTGTTTCCATTTACTTACTGAATTTATAAACACTTGCACTTGATAAACTTTTAGGCGCCAGCTCCGTTTGATTAAATAATTTGCTTTTTCCCTTCTTGGGCAGAGTGAATTTAAACTCGGTACCTTTTCCGGGTTTGCTTTTTACTGTAAGCTTTCCGTTATTGGTTTCAACAAATTCTTTACAAAGAATCAGACCAAGTCCGGTACCTTTTTCGTTTTCCGTACCTTCCGTTGAAACATTCTCACCAATTACAAAGAGTTTTTGAAGTTTTTCTTTTTCCATTCCAATTCCCGTATCGGCAACTATTACCTCTACATCTTTCGAGCGGTTTTTAGCGGTTACGGTAATCAAACCGTTTCGCGGTGTGAATTTTATTGCATTTGATAACAGGTTACGCATTACGGTTTCAACCATATTTTGGTCTGCGTAAACTTCCAAGCCTTCTTCTATATTGGTAATTAAATTAATATTTTTTTGCAGCGCATTAATTTTATAGATTTCACAAATACGGTTGAGATGTTCGGTTAGCGAATATTTCTCCGGTACAAATTCGATTTTTGAAGTTTGCAATCGCGACCATTGCAACAAGTTTTCCAGCAAGGAAAATGTTCCACTGGCCGATTTGTAAATGTTTTCGGCAAATTCTTTTATTTCTTCTTTCGATAATTCGTCAATTTCATTAAGTAAGAATTCGGAAAAACCGAGCAGGGAAGTAAACGGACTTCTCAAATCGTGTGAAATGATTGAGAAAAATTTATCCTTGTTTGAATTAATTTTTTGCAGCTCTTTTTCACGTTGATTCAATTTTTCATTAATTAAAGCCAATTCCTTTGCCTTTTGAACAGACATTATTTTATTGTAGTGCAGCTCTTCAACGTACCGTTTAATTGCCAGTTTATTCTCTTTTTCGTTTGTAATGTCGTAAAAGAAAACCACGCAATTTCCGGTGTCGTTCGGATTTATAAATATCTCCAAAAATTTTATTTCCGATGAACAATCGGTTTGGAATTCAAATTTGTAAGATTTCTTCTTAGCCGTTGCGGCTTCAATTTTTTTCGATAGCTTTGCGGCTAATTTTCGCGGGAGAACGTCATCTATTAAACTTCCCTTGGTCAGAGTAAAATTTTTACGGGTGCTGTTACTTTTTGTTGAAAAAATATCGAGAATTTTCCCGTCTTTGTTACATAAAATCGCAATATTTTTTAGAAATCTTAAAATAAGTTTTTCCGGATACATACTATTTTCGTTTTATTGTCAGTTAAAATATGATATGTTATTATCGGTTTGTTATATAATAACTTTAAAATAATTGTAAATCCGGATTTTACCTGTTCATGAAAATTATCCGCCGCTTTAATTGATTCTTTTAGGTTATGTTGTGCGGAAAAGATATTTTTGAAATAAAATTCTATACGGTTTGGGGAAATGCCATTGAAGAATATTAAGACCGGAATTTTAGTAATATTGTTTAGTTTAATAATGAGTTTACCGTTTTATTCTCAAACAAAATCACCCGGGCGTGAATTTCGCGGTGCATGGGTTGCAACCGTTGTAAATCTCGATTGGCCACCGGCTCCGGGTTTGCCGGTTGAAAAGCAAAAAGAAGAACTCATAAAACTGTTTGACGCTCTTGCTTTTTTAAATTTCAATGCTGTATTTTTTCAGGTAAGACCCGAATGCGATGCGTTGTATAATTCGAGCTTTGACCCCTGGTCGTTTTGGTTAACCGGCAAGCAAGGGCGGGCGCCCGAGCCGTTTTACGATCCGCTTGAATTTGCAATTGAAGAAGCTCACAAAAGGGGAATGGAATTGCACGCCTGGATAAATCCGTATCGTGCAGTAAGGAAAACCGGTTCTTATAAAATTGCACCGAACCATGTTAGCCGGAAACATCCCGAATGGATAATAACTTCCGGTAAATTGAAATATTTGAATCCGGGTTTGCCTCAAGTCCGTAATTATGTGGTTAACGTAATTAAAGAGATTGTCCGGAATTACAATGTGGACGGAATTCATTTTGACGATTATTTTTATCCTTATCCGCCCAATGAAATTAAAACAGAAGATTTTGGCACTTTCAAACGTTATTCGAGGGGAATTGGCAGCATAGAAGAATGGCGCCGCGACAATGTGAATCTGTTAATAAAGGAAATTTACACCGAAATAAAGAAAATAAAACCGTTCGTGAAATTCGGTGTAAGTCCCTTCGGAATTTGGCGAAATAACGTTCCCGCTGGAATAAACGGATTTGATGCTTATTCCAGAATTTATGCCGATCCCGTTTACTGGTTGGAGAATAATCTGGTCGATTATATTGTCCCTCAGCTTTATTGGCCTTTTGGCGGCGGGCAAGATTTTGCCAAACTTTCTGATTGGTGGAGTTTGCAGAAAAACAATTCCCAATTTTATGCCGGTTTGGGATTTTACCGCGCAGGAAGCTGGAACTCCGATGAAATTCCCAATCAAATTGAATATTTAAGAGGAAACCCGTTCGCAGAAGGTTTTGTGATCTTCCGTGCGGCAAATGTGTTCGATAATGTGAAAAATATTACCGGTTTGCTTAGCCGTTCTTTATTAAGAAATAAAACCGTTCCACCGGTTCTGAAAAACAATAATATTGCTGTTCCGCCGGTTCCGTTAAATTTTCACTTTACAAAAATTAATGATGTGGAGGGGGTTTTTTCTTGGAGTGAAAGCGACTCTTATGCTCCACAAAATGTGAGATATGTCATTTCCGCATTTCCCGTAGAAAAATATCGCTTAACTAATTACAATAATCTTTCGAATATAGTGTACTTAACTTATAAAAATTATTTCTGGGCGAAATTCATCAAATCAGAAATCCGGTTGAACTATTTCGTTCGTGCGGTAAATCCGGCGGGAGTTGAAAGCGGAAATTCAAATATGGTAGAAGCTCCGCCTTTAATAATTCGAGGGAATTACAAAAACACCGGCGAACTGTCCGTAAAAAAACTTAAAATGTTAAACTGTGATTTTTTCGATTTTGAAATTGAGATACCGGCAAGGCAATTTATCAGGATATCACTGAAAAATATTTTCGGGCATACTGTTGCGGTTTTTACCTGTTCGGTAATGGATGAGGGAATTTACAGAGCATCGTTGCCGGCAAGTTTTTTGGGACACGGTGTTTATTATTTTTTAATTTCTACAACTAATAAATTTTTCATAAAAAAAATTATTTTGTGAAAGGATTGATCTTCATGAATAACCCTTCAATCAAACTTTCGATTAAAAGCGATGCTAAAAATGTGAGTTTTGTTTGTAATACTGTAACCGACTTTTTGCGGAATATGAATGTTGAAAAACAAACGAGGGATAAAATTGAACTGTGTTTAGCAGAAGCGTTGAATAATATAATCCGCCACGCATATAAAAACAATCCCGGAAAACTGGTAAACATAAAAGTAGAAAAAGAAGGAAATGAAATCCGTATAATATTGGTGGATTACGGGATTCCCAGACCCGAAAACGTAAAACCCACACTTTGTTTTGACCCCGATGACATAGAAAACTTACCCGAAGGAGGTTTCGGTTTGTATTTGATAGATAATTTAATGGATGAAAATATTTACCGGACTGCCGACGGTAAAAACGTTTTGCTTCTAAAAAAATATGTTGGAATGAACTGAAACTTTTTCCGGACAATCAAAACTTTTTTTGCATACCGTTGTAAAATACCGTGAACCGTTTCAAAATGTAAGAGGTTGAATTATTATAATTTTCTGATATAAAATTGGTATTTTTTGCCTCACTGAAAAATCGAACTGAAAAGTGAAATTTAAATACCTTACACTAATATTGTTACTGGTTAGCTCGGTTGCCGGATTTTCGCAGGATAATTCCAAAAGCCTGGCAATTAAAAAAAACAAACGTCCGGAAAACTACCCGTTAATCCGTCCAATTGCTCCGTCTTACACATTAATGGCCGGATATATTTTGCGCAAAAAAGCACAGGAAGGGGATCCGTTTGCCGAACATGAATTGGGAATCCGGTATCTATTGGGAAGAGGCTTTCCGCCGGATACGGCAAAAGCCGTATACTGGATTGAAAAAGCAGTAAAAAGTAACATCCCGGCTATAAATTTCAATTACGGAATTATGCTAAACAACGGAATTGGTGTTGACTGGAATCCGTTCGAAGCATTTAAAAATTTTCAAAAAGCCGCAGTAAGCAACATGCCGGCAGCTCAATTTATGCTCGGTTTGTTTTACTTGGATAATCTCGTTGTGAATAAAAATTTAATTGAAGCGTATAAATGGTTCTCCGAATCATCAAAAAACGGATACAAAGAAGCAGATAAAATTTTAAAAGAGCTGAGTAAAAATTCTAAAATAAAATTTGACAAAGACAGTCTGGTAACACAAAATAACCGGAAAGCCAAAGAAAATACAACCGCACAAGTAATTACAAAACCCGGAGAATTTGAATTGGAATATCTCTCATTTGCAACGGACACAATCAAAAGCGGAACGGAAACTAAAAATGTATTGGATACTGTATTGAAGCAAAAGCCCGGCGAAATAGTAAAACAATTGGGAATTTCCGATTCGAATTTTTACGCGAAAGATACTCAGGCAATCGATTTGATAAATTCCGCCGCCCGGTTCGGAAGCCCAGAAGCCCTTTACCTTTCGGGAGTATTGAAAGAAAACAAAAATACCGAAGAGAGCAATTTGCTGGCACTATTCGATTATTTGCAAGCATACAGACTCGGTTCGTTCAAAGCAACCGCAGGAATATACAGATTGCTGAATAATATATTTCTCAAGCCATATCTTCAAAAACAAATTCAAAATGCAAACCCTCTTGCCATGTACGTGTTGGCGGCGTTGATTGCATACGATTTTGACGTTTCCGTTCCAAAAGCAGAAGCTTTGAAATTATTGATAAAAGCTGCGGATAAAAATTATGTTCCGGCAATAATTGAACTGGGACTTTTGTACAAAAACGGTTCCATGGTTCCGAAAGATATCGTTAAAGCAAAAAATTATTTCGAACGTGCGAAAAAACTCGGCAGTAAGGAAGCTGAAATACGCTTGGCATTATTGGAAATATCCGACTTGCATAAACCTGATGTTTCGAACGAAATTAAAACGCTGGAAACTTATGCCGGAAAAGGTTCGGTACTCGCACAAACAAGTTTGGCCTTCTGTTACGAAAAGGGACTCGGTGTGAAAAAAAACAAAGCAAAAGCTGCTAAGTTGTACCGGATTGCCGCCTCGAGAGGGAACAGAACTGCCTACGCAGCGTTGAAAAACATGTATGATGAAATCAGACCTTCCGATAAAATTTTTCAAATATTAAATTAATTGATTTTTATTTGTTGAATAACTATTATAGCAATCGTAATTAAAATTAATTACCTGCAGTTTTAGTCCTTATTCCTCCTGCTTGTTAAATCTAACTGAAGTTTTTCCGATTATGAAGTAATTAAACAAAATTAAAAACAATGAAGTTTTATAAATTATTAATCCTTCTAAGCATTTGTATTCATGCAAACACTTACGGTCATCTTCAACCAATCAATAGAACCGTTGACAGTTTGAAATACATTTTGAAAATTTCCGAAGGTAAAGAAAAAGTTGATCTACTCAATTTGATATCAAAGTATTATTCCTATTCAGATAAATACCAAATAAGTAAATACGCAAATGCTGCTCTTGAATTAGCCCGGAAGTCAAATTACAATGAAGGTTCCGGCGAGGCGCTTTACAACCTCGGCTTCGGATATTACATAAATAACAGACTCGATTCAGCCAGCTACTTTGCAGCGAGGGCTTTAAAGTTCACTAGAGAGCACGGATTAAAAAATATTGAAGCGAAAGCATTGAATGTACTCGGGTTGTTGCAATGGAAAAAGGGAAAATTGGAAGAGGCGTTCAAGCATTTTAAATTGTCTTTCGAAACCGCAAAGGAACTTAACCTGAAAGAAGTGGAAGCGAAAGCCGCACATTATTTGGGGTTGGTGTCCGAACTTCGCGGACAGTATTCCGAGGCAATCGAGTATTTCTTGGGTTCGGTAAAAATTAACGAGGAATTAAATAATAAAATTGAAGCTGCAATTACGTTAAACAATCTTGCCAAAATTTATAACCGGATAGACAATTATGAAAAAGCTATTCAATATGCGCGGACAGCTTTGAAGTATGCAAATTCTTTGCACGACGGATATTCGAGAAGCCGGGCTTTGAATAATTTGGGCGAAAGTTACGCAAAACTGAACAAACCGGCAAAAGCTTTGGAGTTTTTGGAAAGGGCTAAAACAATTAAAGCGGAAATAAAAGATTCGGTTGGTTTGGCGTATGTGTTGGAAGACATGGCGGAATGCAACATTAGACTTGGAAACTTAAACGAAGGGGAAAAATATTACCTGGAAGCCCTTGCAATCAGAAAAAGAAAAGATATGCCTCAATCGTTGGCGCGCTCGTTATTCAAATTGGCTGATGTCAAATTAAAAACGGGTAAATTTTGGGAAGCTAAAAAACTGATTGATGAAGGAATGAAATTCAGTGACCCAAAACATTCCAAAGAAATTTTGATGACAGCTAATAAATTGTATTCGCATTATTTTGAAAAAACGGGGAATTTCAAAAAGGCTTTTGAATATTACAAAAAGTACGATTCCATTATACACGATATTTTGAATAAGGAAGAACGGAAAAGGATTGCCGAACTTGAAATAAAATACGACCTTTCAAAAAAAGAAAAAGAAAACATACTACTAAAGAAAGAAAATAAAATCAAAGAATTGGAACTGGATTACCAAAAAGGGATTTTGTATTTCATCGCAGTTGTTTCGGCTATGGGTGTAATTCTTATTTTTGTTCTTTACAGAAGAATGCGTGCAAATAAAATGAGTAATATAGTTTTAACCCAGAAAAATTTGCAAATTGAAAAAGCAAACAAGGAACTGGGAAGAAGAAACAAGCTTATCCTGGAACATCAGAAGAAGCTGGATAAAACTTTGGAAATTCTGAAAAACGAAGTAGCCGAGAGAAAAAAATATGAACAAGAACTAATTACAGCTAAAAATAAAGCGGAAGAAGCCAATAAATTGAAATCCGAATTTTTAGCTGGAATCTCACATGAAATCCGCACACCGGTAAATACGATTTTAAGTTATATCTCACTCTTAAAAGAAGATTTGCCCGGTAACGGCAACAGCAATAACGATTTTTCCGAATATTTCGAACCTATTCAAACAGGTGCAAACAGATTGATAAGAACAATTGATTCGATTTTGAATATGTCGCAGTTTCAATCCGGCGAGTTCGAAATTTTCAAAGAAAAATTTGATATATATAAAGATATTTTAACCGGTTTGCACAAAGAGTTTGTGCCAATTGCAAATAAAAAAGGACTCCGGTTAAGTTTGGAATGTAAAGTCAAAGACAAAACGATTTGGGCCGATCAATATACGGTGACCCAGCTATTTACAAATCTTATAGACAATGCAATAAAATACACGAAAGAAGGATTCGTAAGAATATCGGTCGATAAAGAAGATGGAAAATATGTTTACGTATCCGTGGAAGATTCGGGTATAGGAATTGCCCCCGAGTTTATTCCCGATTTATTTGAACCGTTTCAACAAGAAGAAATGGGATACAGCCGTGCATTCGACGGGAATGGGCTTGGATTGGCTTTGGTGAAAAAATACGTTGAAGTGAACAAAGGTAAAATTACAGTTGAAAGCGAAAAAGGTAAGGGAACAAAATTTACTGTTGCATTGGTTCTCGCAAGCACGAAAGTTAGTAATAATATTAAGAATCAAGAAATAAATAGTTAATACTATAAATTTAATCTTTCCAATCTTGAGCGTAAATGCCTTTCCGAAATTTTTAGCAAACGCGCCGCGGCGCTCTTGTTTCCGTTTGTTTGTGCTAACGCTTCTCTAATCATTTCCCGTTCAAACGCTTTTACTTTTTCTTCATAACCTTCACTTAAATTTTTCGGGTCCAATAATGAAATTGTAGCAATATTTTCAAGTTGGGAAGGCAAATCGTTAACGGTAATGATATCATCCCTTGCAAAAATTACAGCCCGTTCAATTATATTTTCCAATTCGCGTATGTTTCCCGGGTAATCGTGTTTCATTAATTTATCAAGAGCTTCACGGGAAATGCCGGTTACACTTTTCCCGTTCAACTCGGAAAATTTTTTGATGAAATGATCAATCAAAAGCGGAATGTCTTCTTTCCTGTGCCTTAACGGCGGTAAATTTATTTGAACCACATTCAATCTGTAAAACAAATCTTCCCGGAATTCACCATTAGCTATCATCTCTTCAAGATTTCTGTTTGTAGCGGCAATAATTCGAACGTCAACAGTTTTAACTTTATTGCTGCCAAGTCTGGTGATTTCGCCAAATTGAATTGCCCGCAGCAATTTTACCTGAACGGAAAGCGGAATATCTCCAACTTCGTCAATAAATATAGTACCGCCGTCGGCTTCTTCAAACCTTCCGGTGCGATGGGTAACTGCGCCTGTAAAAGCCCCTTTTTCATGTCCGAACAATTCACTTTCAATTAAATTTTCAGAAAGGGAAGCCACGTTAACGGTAACAAAAGGTTTATCTTTCCGGTTATCCGCAAAATGAATCGAACGCGCTATCAATTCTTTACCGGTGCCGCTTTCTCCTAAAATTAGAACCGATGCTTTGCTGTTTGCTATACGTGCAATTGTGTTGAAAATTTCTTCCATTTTCGGACTTTTCGAAACGATGGATTTTATTCTGAACTTTTCCTGTAGTTGTTCCTTTAATCTTTTGTTTTCGTAAATCAAATTGCGTTTTTCATTTATTCTTTTCAACAGGGTTTCAAGCTCGTCCAAATCCACCGGTTTCGTAATGTAATCGTAGGCGCCGGCTTTCATTATATTCACCGCATCTTCAATGTTCCCGAATGCTGTCATCACCAGTACTTCTATTTCGGGATTAAATTCTTTAACTTTTTTTAAGAGTGTTAATCCGTCTGTTTCCGGCATACGGAAATCGGTAAGAATTATGTCAACTACATTTTTTTTAACTCGTTCCAACGCTTCGGTACCATTTGCAGCTGTAAGAATTTTGAAATTACGTTTGCTTAAAAAGCTTTTAAGCGATTGTAATTGTGCCTGTTCGTCGTCAACAATTAATATTGTTGGTGTTTCCATCTTATTTTTGCCTTGAATATTCTTGTGGTAATTTAATTGTAAAAACGGTTCCTTCACCTTTTTTACTTTCAACGGAAATTAATCCGCCGTGCTCGTAAATAATTTTTTGAACAATACTTAAACCTATTCCCGTTCCTCCGGCTTTAGTTGTAAAATACAAGTTGAATATTTTTTTTAATTTTTCTTTTTCAATTCCTTCTCCGGTATCGGAAACTTTTATGATAATATCACCGTTTGTTTTTCCGGTTTTTATTTCGATTTTACCGCCGTCTTTAATTGCATCTATGGAATTTTGAATTAAGTTAATTAAAGATTGCTTTATTTTGTCTTTATCCCAAATAACTTCCCCGTGCCAGTTTTCATTTATAATCAATTCAATGTTTTTTTCGTTTAGCAACGGTAAATATTGTTGTTTTATTTGATTTAAAAATTCTGTTAAGTCGAACTCCGTACTGTTGATTTCTTCGGGTCTGGCAAATTTCAAAAAGTTTTGTATTGTATTGTTAATTCTTTTTACTTCGTTATACACCAAGCCGGAAAGTGTATTGTATTCATCTTTGTTTTCTTCCGGTTGGAAATCTTTATGTAATTGTTGAGCAATTGTACCGATTGTATTTAACGGATTTCTGATTTCATGCGCAATTCCCGAGGCAAGTTCTCCCATCGCAATTAACCGCTCTTTTCTTTGGATTTGCTGTTCAAGTTTTTTAAGTTCGGTTAAATCCCTTAAAATAAAAATTGTGTTTGATTTTCCTTCTTCATCTTTAAATCCGGTTTTCGATATCAGCATGTGTTTAAGTTTACCGTTAATTTTACAATCGAGTTGAAAAATTTGAGATTCGGTGGAAAAAAAATCGGAACAAACTTTCTTATCGAAAAACATATCGAGCGTTTTTCCTTCCATTTCGTTTCCGGATGCTTGAAAGAGAGAAATTGCAGCAGGATTAACCGTTTTAATTTTGTAATTTTCATCGGTTACAATAATTGCATCGTGGATTGAATTTAAAATTTTATTCGAATATGTCTCTATTGTTTGATACTGTTTTTCAAGCAAATCGTAATTCTGCCGGAAAAATATCAATGACAAAATGAAAGAACCCATAACAAATAATATTAGTCCTATTATCACTATTCGGCGTTTTATCCTCGAATTAATTTTGTAAAGCGGCTCTAATGAAATTCCGGTGCGGAAAATACCAACTACCCTGTTTTTATATTTAAAAACATGAGAAGATTCGAATACTTCCAAGGTATCGTACCGGGCAATATGCCAAGTAAAACCGGAATCGCTGACGGATAAATTGAGGAAAGAGGGATTGTAAAAACTGTCCACTTCGGGCAATTTACCGGCAGCCGCCAAAACATTGTTCGAATCTTGTAATATCAAATAAACAATTCCCGGATTCTTCGTAAGGTTTTTCATCAATACCCCGAAACCGATTTGTTTACGGAAATCAAGAAGTTTATCGGCATTTACATTTAAAACAATGGCGCCGTTGTTTTTCGTAGCTACCGCAACCACAAAGCGGTATCCATCTTCGTACCGTGCTTCTTTTATCCCTACAATCAAGGTATCGGTCTCGTCTTCAAAAATCGGTTTTAATTTTTCCACGGGTGAAAATTTTTCCTTTCTATCGAAATGAATTCTTTTGTGACTGCTGAATAATTTTTTGCCTTTATTATTGAAAATATTGATTCTGTAAATTCCGTTTTCTTCCGCTATCCTTTCCAATACCTTATTCGATATTTCTTTCCGCTCGAATAATATTTTGATGATATTCGCGTTGTTTAACAATCTGTTTTTAATTTCTTGTTCAACTTTTTCGCTGGCAAGCAAAGCGTTGCGCGAGGAAACTTGAATCGATTCCAAAAGGGAATGTGATTGCGCTTTCATCAAATCGAATAGTTCGCGTTTGCTTTGGTATAACTCCGTGAGCGCCGAGGAAAGTATTAAAATTGCAACGGCCATGAAAATTAAAAATAGGCTTTTCGGCCCGATTTTAAAATTGTGTTTGTTTTTAAATAATATTAAAGATAATTTATTTAAATTTCGATTGCTCAATTTAAAGCTATATTTATAATTTCAATTGGTGTAAGATTATTCCTTTCTGCAATATTCTTAATTTTTTCGTCTTTCTCAACTACAATGCCCGCCTTTTTTAATTTCTCCATTCCTTCACTTAAAGTTAAATTATTATCAATTAAAAATTCTGATAGCAATTTTCTTCCGAAACCCGAGCCCAATGTGTACTTATTTGCCTTGGTTACTTTTTTCATATCTGGTGCAATAAGGTTATAAATTTCACTTGGCGGTATTTGATTGTTGTTTGCGAGTTCCAAAATAGTTTGTGAAGTGCTAATTACTTCAATGTTGTTTTCCTTCAGTTTTTGCATGAACAAATCGAGCGGAATATTAACTGTGTTTGCAAATTCCCGTAGTGTCAATTTTTCGGCATGCGGTATTGGTGGTTCGGATTTTTCATCGGACCACGATTCGGAAAGTTCTTCCCCTAATTCGATTACTGTTGAAAACGGCGGTACTTCGTAAAATGTAAAACCGAATATTAAAATATTTATAACTGTTGCGATTGCCAGTTCTTTTTTTAATGCAAATCCCTTTTTCGATTTTTCCTTAATGTAGTGCATTAACGGTTTCCAATTGAAGTAAATATGGAAACCAATAAATCCTGTGAAAATAAAGGTAAAGACTGTATGAATCGCTTGCCAACCGGATTTTGATAATCCTAAGAAAATCCAATTTATCCAATAAGCCACTCTTCCGGGGGGTGCAAAATAAAGCACAATTCCCGAAACAATCATAATAATCATTGAAATTGTAATGTATAAGCTTACAAAGCTACGCCAATTAATGTTCTTCTTTTTCATTTTTCTAAAAATCCAATTTTAATGTTAATGAGACCGAGTTGTTCATATAATTGTACCAGTAACTGTTTGAATTGTTAACCGTATTGCTGTACTGCAACATAAAAGTAAATTGTGAGATTGACGACCACGACAAATCGAAAGTTTTTGCCGCAGAAACCATTATTATTTCTTGCTTGTCTTCGCGCATAACCGATTCATCAAAATTTTCTTTATCTAAATAAATTCCTTGCGCAGGGTAGAGTTTGCTGTTAAAGTAATAATTCCCTTGTAGTTTTACTTGGTAAGGAAGAATTTGTGTTATTTGAAAATTAAACGAATATCCTTCATTGCTCACTGGATCTTCGAAAATTTGGGATTCATCGTTATAAGCTAAGTTTAAATTACTTAAATCTTTACCGGTTCCGGAAAGTATGTTTTTATAAGTGTATTGAGCCGCAATGCCAAAATTTTCCCAAACCGATTGAGAAATTCTTCCATATAAATTCAGTTGCGAAATTGAAGTGGCGGAGCTTTGAACAAATCCACCCGTTCTGCGTCCCCTTGGGTTAAAAGTTAATATTTCGGAATTTGAATAATGTTTGTTGTTAAAAGTTCCTCCAAAGATCAAAGTTGTTTTTGTATCAAAACTTTTAGACGTTCTCAGTCTGAAATTAATCAACAAATTATTTAATTCCGGTAATTCATCGTACGAGGTATAACTTACGGATGAATTGAATAAATAATAAACCGAATTGGATTCACCTTTGTAGTTAAGGTAAGTGTTGAAGAACGTATAATCAAAATAATCGTAATCGCTTTTGTTTATTCTTTGTTCGGAATAAACTCCAAATAGCGTGTTTTCGGTCGAATACCAACCGCCTGCTTGGTGCCAGAAAAAGTTTCGTTCGCTTATACTTTGGAAGAGAGTATAATCGGTGTAATAACCAATCCCGAAATTTTTGTAATCATATTCAATTCCCATCTCTAAAGAGTTGATGAAAGAACCCGATTCGACCGGTAAATTAAACGGATTTGAATTATATCCGTTTGATGTTGAAATGCTAAAAGTCGGTTGGGCTATGGATTGTTGAATACAGGAAATGAAAAGAACAACCAAAATTGTTGGGAAAAAATTTCTGATTTTCATGGCTTACCCTGCTTTTTTAAATGTGGAGCGGATAAGCTCCGCTCCATTGAATAGAATTGATTTTAATTATTTTCTTCCTCCTCTTTTGCCTTTAGGACCTGTGCCGTCGCAAGTTCCGGTGCCGCTACTTTGTCCCATTCCGCCACCGTTTTGCGGTGAAACGCCATTGCCGCCGTTACCGCCACGCATACCGAAACCGCCTTTACCACCTTTTCCTTTCTGTCTGTTCATTCCGGCATTGTCGTTAATTCCATCGCCGTCAAGGTCAACAAAACCTCTTTTGCCTTTGCCCAATTTCGGGCCGTCATAATCGGGATCTAATCCGTTGGGAATACCATCGCCATCTGCATCCGGTGCATTATCGTTATAGCCATCGCCGTTTTTATCAACAAATCTTCTTCCGTGTTGAATGCTGTTGGTAACGTTAGCTTTTGCTTTGTTCTGAAATCTTTTTTGATTTTTAATTTGTAATGAGTCTTGTGCGAATACAGTAGTCGAAAATAAAATCAATAACGACAGAACCGGGATGATTGAGATTAGCTTTTTCATTTTTTCCTCCTTTTGTTGTTGAACGTTTACGTCGAATGTACTGGAAATTTCGTGCCAAATATGTTTTAGTCCGTAAAACAACTGGTTTTGATACATAAATGAAGATGCAGTTTCCCATTGTAACATAAGGTCATACCGGGCGGTCGAATAATTCGCCCGTTATGTCGAAATTTATAACGCTGTCCTGTCAAAACGTCGAATTATCATTCATTTACATTTGGCATTGCATTTGCTTTACATCGTAAAACAATACGTTGAACACAATCAAAACAGGAGGATAAAATGAAAGCATTAAAAAATCTTTTTAATCTTTTAATTGTAATGACCGCAACTACAATACTTACTTTTTGTTCTTCCCCGGTTGAATCAGGTGAACAAAATCCGGCAAATTCCGACGATCTTCTATATAGTATGCTGGATCAAACTGCATTGGAAGATTTGAGTGCGGGAGAAAAAGACGGATTAATTTTTATGCGCGAGGAGGAAAAACTTGCGCGCGATGTCTATATCGTTTTATATGAAAAGTGGAATAGAAGGGTTTTCAATAATATTTCACAAAGCGAACAGCGGCATACCAACGCCGTATTATATTTAATAAACAGATACGGAATTAATGATCCCGTTTCGGATGACGGGGTGGGAGTTTTTACAAACCCGGATTTACAAAATTTATATAACCAGTTAACAGATCAAGGAACAGCTTCGCTTGAAGAAGCTTTAAAAGTAGGCGCCGCGATTGAGGAAATTGATATCCTCGATTTGGATAAACAACTGAATGAAGTTATTGATAACGAAGATATCAAAATAGTTTATGAAAATTTACGCAACGGTTCCTATAATCATCTTAGAGCATTTGTAAGAAACCTCTCTGCCATCGGTGTAAATTATTCACAGCAATATTTACCCAAAGATGAATTTGATAAAATAATAAACGGTTCAAATACTCACGGGAACGGATAATAAACATTCCCCCTCATTAAAAAACCGGATTAACCTCCGGTTTTTTTATTTTTCCATCAGAAACTGCAAACGCTTTGAATTTTCCGCAGTACATAATATTTTGCATCAAAAATCTAACTTAACATAAAATTATTACGATAATCAACATTAATATTAAGAACTTCGCAGACGCTATTAAAAATATTAAGAGTAAATCCGGACGGAACGTATTGAGTTTGATGTTATACAAAAAATACCGCTCTAACAATTACGAAAATAGAACTAAGGAGTGGAAAAAAGGTAAAAATTTGAGTAGTGTAATAATATAGAAAGACTTAAATAGATAAATGTTGGAGAAATTATGACTTACAGGATAAATAATTGAAACTCCGGATAAGAAATGGTGTATAAGCGAAAAATAATTTAAAAATTGTTGCGTAAAACGGGGCAATTTGTTATACTTACAGTCCCTAAAAAATTGTTCTAATAAAAACGAAAAAAAATAAATTTCGACTTGACAAAATCGAAATTTAAGATTAGTTTTAGAGTCTGTTTTTTT
>Ga0256841_1000883_pt1 | contig 28162 bp, 23 predicted proteins | sample 356308metaG_FD_185971 | JGI IMG/M metagenome (GOLD analysis project Ga0256841, IMG submission 185971) | Hydrothermal vent microbial communities from Mid Atlantic Ridge, Atlantic Ocean - 356-308 | ecosystem: Environmental > Aquatic > Marine > Hydrothermal vents | place: Atlantic Ocean: Mid...
GTCGTCTCCTGGTCGACGATCTCATCGACCTGCTCGACACCTCCCTGGTCGAGTGGAAATACCGGCCCGACCGGGACCGCCTGCTGGATGGGGCGCTGCCGCGTTCCCTGGCGGCCCTGCTGCGGGATACCTACGAACAGGAAGCGCGTCTGCAGGGTTGCAGCGTGCTGTTCATCAAGGAAAACCATCTGTACGACTATCTGCCTTTCGTGCGCGACGCCTTCCCCGGGGCGAAGCTGGTGGCCATGACCCGGGACCCGCGCGACATGGCGTTGTCGTGGAAGAACTCCGCGGTGCTGCGGGGTGGTGTGGTGCGCGCCGCCGGCGTGTGGCAGGCCGACCAGACCGGCCTGCGCGCCGTGGCCGACACCTTGCCGGCGGACCGGAGGCCGCACTGCCTGCGCTACGAGGATCTGCTCCGGGATCCGGCCGGCGAGTTGTCCGCACTGTGCGGCTTCTGCGGCTTGCCCATGCGCCCGGACATGCTCGAGTTCCACCGAGACGGCGGGGCGCGGCGCCAGGCCGGCGCGGCGGAACCCTGGAAGAATCTCGACCGGTCGCTGATGCGCGACAACTACGGCAAGTTCCGCACCGGCCTGTCTGTGGACGAGATCGCGTACGTGGAGGCGGTGTGTGGAGAGACCATGCGCGGCTTCGGCTATGAGCCGGAAACGGAAGGCGGGCGGCCGTTGCCCGGGCTGCTGGCGCGCCTGCAACCGCTGGAACGGGCCGACAAGCCGGGCTACCGCCTGGTCAGCGAGCGGGAGCGGCGCATCCGCCGGGCCAGGGAGTCCGTGGTCCGGCGCATCGAGGCCAGGCAGCCGGTCGCTGCGCCGGACGACGTATCACCCGCGGACCGGGCCGTGCAGGGGTGACGGGGATGCGCAACCAGGACAGGTCGCCGCGGTTTCGCAGGAACGCCGAGCTGGAGGGTCTGCTGGACGAACTCAACGGGCTGCTGGCCGGGCCGCAGGCCGAGGTGCTGGCCGCCCATACCCGCCCGCGCCACCCGCCGGTATTCGTCGTGGGCTGCGCCCGCAGCGGAACCACCCTGGCCATGCAGTTGCTGGCGGCGAGCGGCTGGTTCGGCTATCCGAGCAACCTGATCTCGCGCTTCTATGCCGCGCCCTACATCGGCGCGCGCATCCAGCAGATGCTGGTGGAGCGCAAGTATGCGTTCGGAGACGAACTGGACACCGGCGCGGGCGACGCTCACTCGAGCTTCTCGTCGGCACTGGGCAAGACCCGGGGCATGCTGGCGCCGAACGAATTCTGGTATTTCTGGCGCCGCTACTTTCCGCCACTCGACGTGCACCCGTTCTCCGACGACCAGCTGCAAGGGGTCGACAAGGCCGGCTTCCGGGCCGAGCTGGCCGCGCTGGAGGCGGCCCTGGAGAGGCCGCTGGCCATGAAGGCCATGATCATGAACTGGAACATTCCGTTCCTGGCGGAGCTGTTCGACAACGCCCTGTTCGTGCATGTGAAGCGCGACCCCTTTTTCAACATGCAGTCACTGTGGCTGGCGCGCCGGCAGTTTTTCGGTGACGACGCGGCCTGGTATTCATTCAAGCCGCCCGAGTACGAGGCGCTCAGCCGGCGTCCGGTGCCCGAGCAGCTGGCCGGTCAGGTATTCCATACCAACCGGGCGATCGAGGCGGGCCTGGCGCAGCTGCCCGAGACCTCGCGCCTGGTGCTCGACTACGAGGAGCTGTGCCTCGATCCGGCGGCCGCCCTGGCCCGGCTGGCCGGGCGGCTGGAGCAGCTCGGCTGCCGGTTGCCCGGCCGCTGCCGGGTGCCGGGACAGTTTGCGCCGGCCCGGTCCGTGAGGCTGCCGCGTTCGGACGCAGCGGCCCTGGAGCGGGCCTATGCCGCGCTCACCGGCCCACACACCGAGGCGGGCCAGGCGGCCGTCTGACCGGCCCCGACCCGCCAAAAACCCGTCGATTCCCGGTCGGCTGAATGCTAACCCATTGAAATTGAAGTCAGGGTAGTGTGGTACGGCTATTGCTTCGCAGGATGGGAGCGCATTGCAATCGTCACAGAGGGGCAGGCTCTTGCAGGGACCCACATCGCATCGACTCGCCGTGCTCGGCGGGCAACCGGCATTCGACGCACCCTATCATGTCGGCAGCCCGAACATCGGTGACCGGCAGCGTCTGCTGGCGCGCATCGAAGGACTGCTGGACAATCGCCGCCTGACCAACCGCGGACCGCTGGTACAGGAATTCGAACAGCGGGTGGCGGACATCGTCGGCGTCCGTCACTGTGTGGCCATGTGCAACGGCACGGTGGCGCTGGAGATCGTCACCCGGGCCCTTTCGATGCGCGACGAAGTCATCCTGCCGTCACTCACTTTCGTGGCCACCGCCCATGCCCTGCAGTGGCAACAGATCACGCCGGTGTTCGGCGACTGCAGGCCGGGCACGCATCACCTGGATCCCGCCCGCATCGAAGCGCTCGTCACGCCGCGCACGACCGGCGTGCTGCCGGTCAATGTCTGGGGACGACCCTGTGATATCGACGGCATCCTCTCGGTCGCGGCCAACAGGGGCTTGCCGGTGGTGTTCGATTCGGCACACGCCTTTGGATGCTCCTACAAGGGCAGGATGATGGGCGGCTTCGGCAATGCCGAGGTCTTCAGCTTCCATGCCACCAAGTTCATCAACTGCTTCGAGGGCGGAGCGGTGGTCACCAACGACGACGATCTCGCCCAAGCAGTGCGTTTGATGCAGAACTTCGGCTTCTCCGGCCGCGACCAGGTCACCTACGTGGGCACCAACGGCAAGATGACGGAGGTGGAGGCGGCCATGGGTCTCACTTCGCTGGACGCCATGGACGACTTTGTCGAGAGAAACCGCCAGAACTACCAGGCCTACCGGGCCGGCCTGCAGGCCGTGCCGGGAATCGAACTGGTGGAGTACGACGAGCGCGAACGCTGCAACTACCAGTACGTTGTCGCCGAAGTGGACGAACGCATCACCGGCATAGGACGCGACGAGATCCTGCAGGCGCTGGCAATGGAGAACGTCGACGCCAGGCGCTATTTCTATCCCGGGTGCCATCGCATGGAGCCCTACCGCTCGTATTTTCCCAATGCCGGCATGCTGCTGGGGAACACGGAGGATGTGCTGGACCGCGTCATCACTCTGCCCACCGGGACCGCCGTGTCGCCGGACGTGGCGGGCGTCATCGCCGGCCTGCTCGGACGCATCGTCGAGCAGGGGGCGGCGGTGAAGTCGGTTCTGCAGCAGGCATCGGGAATCAGGGACGATGCCCATCACAGAGGACTGAGGAAATGCGCCAACTACCGCTGGTAAGCGTCGTCATAACGACCTACAACCAGGACCGATACATCACCCGGACGGTGGACAGCGTCCTGGCCCAGGACGTCGCCGACATGGAGGTTATCATTCTCGATGACTGCTCCACCGACGCCACCGAAACGCTGCTCGCGGCCTACCGCGACGACCCGCGCGTCGAGTATGTCCGGCATCCGCGCAACATCGGCGCCAAGGCGAACAACTCGCTGGCGCTGACATCCGGCCGGGGCAGGTACCTGGCCTGGCTGAGTGGCGACGATTTCTTCCTGCCCGGCCACCTGCGCATGGCGATCGAGGCGCTGGAGTCCAACACCGGCTGCTGCCTGGCCTACAGTCCCTGCTTCTGGGTCGACGAGGAAGACCGGATCAAACGCCTGGCCGTGCACCCCGGCCACGTCGGTTTCAGCTATGCCGGCGGGCGCAACGAGGTCGCGGAACTGCTGGCCTGGGACAACTACATCACACCCTCCGCGGCCCTGTTCCGGCGCAGCGATCTGCAGGCGGTGGGAACACTCAACCCCGACATCCGCGCCGCGGACTGGGAGCTGTTCCTGCGCATGGCGCTGCACAACCCGGATTTCGTCTTCATCAATACGCCGACGACCGCCTACCGCATCCACGCGGAGCAGGTATCGAGTGCCTTCTATGCCTCGACAGAACCACTGCGCACCCATCTCCACGTGCTGGAGATGGTGCTGGATTCTCCCTGGGGCGGGCGCCTCGACCAGCACCGGGAACGCATCGCCTCGCACCTGGAGAGCCGGGTGATGGCCTATCCGCCCGGCAAGGTGGAGCCGCTGCAGGCGCAGTTGCGCAGGACGCTCGGGAAACTGGGGGCCGAGCCGGCCGCCGTGGCGGCGGCCGACAGCGAACAGCCGCTGGTGAGCGTGATCGTGCCCACCAAGGACCGGCCGGAGCTGCTACAGGATACGCTGGAGTCCGTCAACGCCCAGCAGTACGGAAACTGGGAAGTGGTGGTCGTCAACGACGGCGGCGCCGACGTGGAAGCGCTGGTCAGGAGCCTGGACCGCCACGGCCGCTTTCGCTACCTGCGGCACGAGACATCGCGGGGACTGTCGGCCGCGCGCAACACGGGCATCCGCTTCAGCCGCGGCGACATTCTCTGCTACCTGGACGACGACGACACTTTCCGGCCCCAACACCTGCAGACGGTGGTCGACGCCTTGTGCCGGGAGCAGCGGGAGTTCGTCTATACGGAGGCGGAGTACATACAGGAGCGGCTCGAGGAGGGCCGGCGTGTCGAAACCGGCCGCGGCACCCCCTATTCGGGCATCGAATACTCGCCCCAGCGGCTGCTGGTGGCGAATTTCATACCGGTCAACACCTGGGCGCACCGGCGCGGCCTGCTGGCCAGGACCGGCCTGTTCGACCCGGAGCTCAACGCGCTGGAAGACTGGGACATGCTGATCCGTTGTTCGCAGGCGACGGATATCCTGCACATCCCGGAACTCACCGTCGAGGTCCATCTGCGCGAGGACGCCGGCGACGGGCACATGATGGCCCGGGAACGCAAGAACTTCCCGGAGCTGTTCCGCCGGATCTACGCGCGCTATACCGTGGACGGCCAGCCGGACATCGAGGCGTCACGCAGCCGCCAGCTGGCGGCGCTGGAGCAGGAGGGGCCGGAGGTCGAGCCGGCGCAGGCGGCCTATGCGTCCTGGATGGAACACCACGCGCTGCGTGAGATCGACGGCGAACTGATCGCCGAGCGCATGATGGTGAAATGGAAGGTCAACCCGAGCCTGCATTTCATCGTGGCACTGATGGATGGCCAGATGTCCGATCTGGCCGCCACCCTGGACAGCCTGGCGGGGCAGTTGTACCAGGGCTGGGGTCTGACCGTGCTGTCCGAAGCCGCCTGCCCCGACCCGTTGTTCGAGGAGGCCCCCAACCTGGAGTGGGTGCAGAGCGACGACGAGGTCGCCGCGGCCGTCGATGCCGTCGTCGCCGGCAGCCAGGCGGACTGGATCGGCGTGCTGGAAGCCGGTGACCGGCTGGAGTCCGTTTTCACCCATGCGCTGGCGGATTACATCAACCTGCACCCGGAGTGGGCTTTCGTCTATGTCGACGAGGACCTGATCGACGCCGAAGGGAACCGCCATTCGCCAAGCTTCAAGCCCGATTTCAACCTGGACCTGCTGCGTTCCCGGCCCTATCTGGGCAGCTTCTGCCTGGTCCGGCGCGAGCTGCTGCACCAGGCCGGGCCGTTGCGCTTCGTCGACCAGCCGCTCTACACCCACGACCTGGCCCTGAAAGTGGCGAACCTGTGCGACGAGCAGGTGTTCGGCCACGTCGCCTCCCTGCTGTTCCACCGCCTGGACAGCAATGCCGGCCGCTTCAGCGGCGAACAGCTCGACACCGCGCTGCGCCTGTGCGTGAGCGATCACCTGGACCGGACCGGCATACCGGCTCGGGTCGGCGAGGGCTTGCTGCCAGGCAGCACGCGCGTGGTCTACCTGCACCAAAGCCGGCCGCCGGTGTCCATCATCATTCCCTCCAGGGACCGCCTCGACCTGATCACGCCCTGCGTCGAAAGCCTGCTGGAGCATACCGACTGGCCCGATTTCGAGATCCTCATCGTCGACAACGGCAGCGAGTCGGACGACACCTATGAGTACTATGACCGGCTGGTGGCGAAGCACGGCGAGCGCGTCCGGGTGCTGTCGCTGCCGGGGCCGTTCAATTTCTCGGCGCTCAACAACCTGGGCGCACGCGAGGCGCGGGGAGAGTACCTGCTGCTGCTCAACAACGACACCCAGGTGCTGCACGATGACTGGCTGGAGCGCATGATGGCCCATGCCCAGCGCCCCGACGTCGGCATCACCGGGCCACGACTGGTGTTCGGCGACCACAGGCTGCAGCACGCCGGCGTGGTGCTGGGGTTGAGCGAGGTCGCCGGCCATATCGGTTACCGGGAGCCCATGGATTCACCGCGCTTCAACGGCCGCCTGCAGTCGGATCAGAACTACTCGGCCGTCACCGGCGCCTGCCTGCTGATACGCAAGTCCGTCTACGAAGAGGTCGGCGGGCTGGACGAGGAAGCGCTCGGTGTCATGTACAACGACATCGACCTGTGCCTGAAGGTGCGCGAGCGGGGCTACCGCATCGTCTGGACGCCCTATGTCACCCTCATCCATCACAGTTCGCGCACCCTCGGCGACCCCGTTGCGTCGCCGGACGACAGGGAGCGCCTGGAGGCCGAGACCGCTGCTTTCATGGGGCGCTGGTCCGCGCACATCAGCGCCGATCCGGCCTACAACCGCAACCTCAGCCTGACCCACTACGACGGGCGGCCGGAAGGCGACATCGACGCCAACTGGGATACCAGCTTCCACGACCGGCCGCGCATCCTCGCTTATCCGCTGGACGGCATGGGCTGCGGCTTCTACCGCGTCTACGCACCGCTGTGGGCGCTGGAGGGCGCCGGCAAGGCGCAGGTCGGTTTCCTGCCCTCGGTGCAGGATCAGAAGAACAGGCACAGCGCCCGCCTGTTCCCGGTGGCAGAAATGAACCGGCTGGCGCCGGACACCTTCCTGATGCAGAGCACCGTCTACGATCACCAGCTTGCCGAGCTGGAACGCTTTGCGAAGTTCTCGGACGTGTTCAAGGTGTTCGACCTCGACGATCTCAAGACCCACCTGCCCGACAGGAACAGCCTGCGCCAGTTCATGCTGAAGGACATGAAGACACGGCTGCGCAAGGCACTGGGCTTCTGCGATCGCCTGATCGTTTCCACCGAGCCGCTGGCCGAGGCCTATGGCGACATGATCGACGACGTCCTCATCGTGCCCAATTACCTGTCCCGCGAGCGCTGGGGGGGGCTGCAGTCCCGACGGCGCCGGGGTCGCAAGCCGCGGGTGGGCTGGGCCGGCGCCCAGCAGCACCACGGCGACCTGGAGCTGCTGATTCCGGTGGTCGAGGCCCTCGAGGACGAAGTGGAGTGGGTGTTCTTCGGCATGTGCCTGGACGAACTCAGGCCCTATGCCGCCGAGGTGCACGAGTTCGTCTCCACCAACGACTACCCGGCCAAGCTGGCCAGCCTGGACCTGGACCTGGCCCTGGCGCCGCTGGAGATCCACCCCTTCAACGAGGCCAAGAGTCACCTGCGCCTGCTGGAGTACGGGGTGATGGGCTGGCCGGTGATCTGCACCGACATCCATCCGTACCGGGACGGGCCGGTACTGCGCCTGCCCAACGAACCGGCGCGCTGGATCGAGGCCATCCGCGAACGCATCCACGACCTGGACGCCACCGCCCGCGAGGGCGACCGGCTGCGCCGCTGGGTGGAGGGCAACTGGTTCCTGGAAGACAACCTCGACACCTACCTGGCGGCCCTGCTGCCCGGCACCCGGCTCGCCCGGGGTGCACGCAGGACCGGTTCGGCCGGCCGGGGGTAGGCCAGGGCCGATTCGTCGAGGGAAGCGGATCAACCACCAAGGCGCACAAGGGCGCACGAAGGAAAAGAATATTTCGTTAACCGCGAAGGACCCGAAGGAAACAGTTCCTTGTCGCCCCCCCGACAGGTCCCGATGCCGCGCCGTTTCCCCGAATTCCGCCGGCCTGCAGACCTTTTCCCTTCGCGTCCTTCGCGGTAAACCCCCGGCGCCGCTGCGGTGGCCCGCGCTGTCAGCGGGGGAGCCATTTTTTTTCTTCCGTATCAGCCCGTTGAAGATCCACCCCGGATACCGCAACGCGCCGGCCGGCGCCGTCCTCCCGGATTAAAGATTCCTGGCCCGCGAACGCTACAGAGGCTGGAAGCGGTGAATACCAGTCCCTGGTATATCCGCTAGCGATAACAGGCGCGGGCTCCTTCAAGAAAAAACGGCGAGCCCCAGCCTCCAGATCCAGGAGTACCTATCATGGCACTGATCATCAATACCAATATGGCTTCGCTGAACGCGCAGCGTAACCTGTCGAGCTCGCAGAGTTCGCTGCAGACTTCCCTGCAGCGCCTGTCCACCGGCATGCGCGTCAACAGCGCCAAGGATGACGCCGCCGGCATGTTCAGCATCCAGAAAATGACGGCGGACATCCGCGGCCTGAACCAGGCCGTGCGCAACGCCCAGGACGGCATCTCCCTGGCGCAGACCGGCGAAGGCGCCATGGACCAGGTGCAGTCGGCCCTGCAGCGCATCCGCGAGATCGCCGTGCAGTCTGCCAACGCGACCGTCGAGGACCGCACCGGCCTGCAGGCCGAGGTCAACCAGCTCACGCAGGAGATCTCCCGCATCGTGCAGACCACTGAGTTCAATGGCACCAGCCTGCTGAACTCCACCGCTTCGCTGACCTTCCAGATCGGCGCCGACGGCGTGGCCAGCAACCAGATCGCGGTGAGCAGCGTCAGCCTGACCGGCATCACCGGCTACGCGGCCAGCCTCACGGCCACCGGCACCGTCGATGTCAGCACGGCCGCCGCCGCCTCGGCCGCCATTGCGTCGGTCAGCACCTCCATCGACACGGTCTCTCAGAACCGCGCCACCTTCGGCGCCGTGCAGAACCGCTTCGAGTCGGTGATCGTCAACCTGACCAACTACTCGGAGAACCTGAGCGCGGCCCGCAGTCGCATCCAGGATGCCGACTTCGCTGCCGAGACGGCCAACCTGACCCGCTCGCAGATCCTGCAGCAGGCCGGTGTCGCCATGCTGGCGCAGGCCAACTCCCTGCCGCAGGTCGCCCTGTCGCTGCTGCAGTAAGAAGGACAATAAAGTCAGACCCGGGGACGGGTGGGGCAGGGATGCCCCGCCCCCCTCTCCTACATGGCAGGTGAAGCATGTCCATCGAGTCCATTTCCTCTCTCAGAATCCAGGAGGCTGTGAACGCGCAGGGAGCCGCGCAGCTTTCCGACACCCCCGACAGGACGCCCGCCCGGCGGAACGAAGCGGCCGCCGACGGCGAGATGCTGCCGCCCGCGCCGGGCGCCAAGGCGGACGACGTAACGCAGGTGGAGTCGGCCGTGAGCCAGATCAGCGAATTCGTGCAGAACCTGCAGCGTGATCTGCAGTTCAGCGTCGATGAAGACAGCGGCCGTATCGTCATCAAAGTGATTGATTCACAAACGGATGAAGTCATTCGCCAGATTCCGCCCGAAGACGCGCTGCGGCTGGCCCGCGATCTTGGTTCCGCCGGCAGCCTGATCCTGAAGGAACGGGCATGAACTGGCACCGCTTTTGCTTTGCAGCAATCATGGGCAGAAGCGAGGTGAAGGCATCATGATCAGCGCCCCCGGCGTCGGTTCCGGCCTGGACGTCAACTCCATCGTCGACCAGTTGATGGCGCTGGAACGCCGCCCGCTGGACCGGCTGGAGTCCGACAAGCGCGGCCTCGAAGCCCAGCTCAGCGCCTTCGGCAAGCTCAAGAGCGCGCTCAGCACCTTCCAGTCGGCGCTGTCCGATCTCAAGACCCTGGACGCCTTCGAAGTCTACAGCGCCGCTTCCGGCAACGAGGCCGCCTTCACGGCCAGCGCCGACAGCCAGGCATCCGAGGGTTTCGTAGACATCCAGGTGGTGAACCTGGCGGAGGCCCACAAGCTGGGCTCGGCGGCCTTCGCCGATACCGACACCACGACCATCGGCGCCACCGGCGACCAGATGACCCTGACCGTCAATGGCCAGGCCTTCACGGTCGCGGCCGGCGGCCAGACCCTGGAAGGCATCCGCGACGCCATCAACAATGCGCCCGACAACACCGGCGTGTCCGCCACCATCATCCGCGAGAACAGCGGCAGCAACCGGCTGGTGCTGACCTCCACGGCCACCGGCACGGCCAACGCCATCAACCTGTCCTTCACCGGCTCGGTGGGCACGGCGCTGAATCTCACCGACCTGAATGCGGCCGAGGACGCGCAGATCCTGGTCGACGGCACCTACACCATCACCCGTGCCAGCAACAGCATCAGCGACGCCATCGACGGCATCACCCTGAACCTGCTGGCCGAGACCAGCACGGCGGCGACGCTGACGGTGAGTCGTGACACCGAATCGGTCAAGGAGTCAGTGCAGGCTTTCGTCGACGCCTACAACGAAGTGCGTTCCGTGATCGACGAGCTGAAAGGCAGTGATCTGGATGCCGACAGTACGGTACGCAGTATAGAGAACCGCCTGTCCGGCATTTTCAGCCAGCCGCCGAGCGGTATCACCAGCAGCTTCAGCTACCTGTCCGAGGTGGGCGTGTCGCTGCAGCGCGATGGCACCTTGCAACTGGACAGCGTTGCACTGGGCAAGGCCATCGATACCGATTTCAACGGTTTCGCCCAGTTGTTCGCCAATGACAATCAGGGCTATCTGTTCCGCCTCGACAGCGTGGTGGCGGGTTTCATCCAGTCCGACGGCCTGATCGGCATCCGCGAGGACGGCATCAACAGCAATATCGACCGCGTCGAGACACGCATCGGCGACATGGAATATCGGCTGACGCTCACCGAGCAGCGTCTCAGGGACAAGTTCACGGCGCTGGATACGCTGATGGGAGAGTTGCAGGGCACCAGCCAGTTCCTGATCCAGCAGCTGTCCGCGCTGCCCACGCCGGGGAAACAGGGTTGAACGCGAAGCAAAGGGGATGATCGCATGAGTTTCAGCAATGCACGCAGCGCACTGGACCAGTACAGTCAGAATGCCGTCCAGGCCGGCATCGAGTCGGCCAGTCCGCACCGCCTGATCCAGATGTTGATGGCCGGCATGCTCGACAAGGTGGCCGCGGCCCGGGGCCATATGCAGCGCAACGAGATCCGGCAAAAGGGGATGCAGGTCGCCTGCGCCATTTCCATCCTCGAAGGGTTGAAGTCCAGCCTCGACAAGGAGAAGGGCGGCGACATCGCCCAGAACCTGGAAGACCTGTACATCTACATGGAACGCCGGCTGGTGGAAGGCAACCGCGACAACGACACCGCCGCGCTCGACGAGGTCAGCGACCTGATGAAGCAGATCAAGGAAGCCTGGGACACCATCGGCGAACAGATCCGGGCGGCCAGTCCGGCGGCCTGAGCCGGAGAGCGTGTTCATGGACGCCGAACGCAGCCAGCAGCTTCGCGACATCATCCAGCTCAGCCGGGACATGCTGGCCAGTGCCGCCGACAACGACTGGGTACGGGTCGCGGAGCTGGAAGTGCAGCGCCGCAGGCTGGTGCTGGCCTGCTTCGACCAGCCCACCGGCGATGCCGACGCCGTCGAGGTGGCGGCGGTCATCCGTGAAGTGCTGCGCCTCAACCAGGAAATCGGCGCCCTCGGCGAGCGCTGCAAGGAAGCGCTCGGCGACCAGCTGCGTACCCACGGTATCGGCCGCACCGCCCGCCAGGCCTACCAGGACTGCGCCCGCTGAAGCGCACCGTCCGTCACGGCGGCCGCGGGCTGACCTGAATCCCATCCGTCTGATTCTCAAGGCAATTTCCACTTTCCCCCGGGTCCGTCCCGATCCCCCTCCCGGGCGCTTCCCTCCCCGGTTCCATAAAACCCCGTTTTATCAATAGCCTGTGCAGGCTGTGCGGCTGTTCGCGCAGGACGACAAAATTTTGACATTACCCCCCAAGAGTGATTTACTCGGGCCAAACGAGCACAGTCCGGCAGCGATGCGCGCGAACGGGGTCCAGGACCCGCGCCGCCACCAAGCAGCCGGCGGGGGACACAGCGAGCCATGAACGAACCCAGGGTATTGATCATCGAGGCCGACGCCGAGCGCGGCCGCGAGCTGCAGTCGGTGTTGCAGTTCATCAATCACGAGCCGGTATGGACGCGGGACTGCAGCCGCTGGAAGGACAGCGTGGACAGTGCCGACGACGTACTGGCGGTGCTGGTCGGCACCTGCAAGACCGACAAGGCGCTGCAGAAGCTGCTCAAGGAAGTGCACGATTTCGACGACCACCTGCCGATCTTCCTGCTGGCGGAGAAGGACAAGGAACCGACGGTCGCCATCGAGCCCAGCTCCTGTATCCTTGGCCGCATCGAGCTGCCGCCGCACTACACCCAGTTGACCAGCGCCCTGCACCAGGCGGAAGTCTACCGCGAGACCCGCCAGGACGGCGCCAGCCACCGTCCCGTCGACCTGTTCCGCAGCCTGGTGGGGACCAGCCGCGCCGTGCAGCAGGTGCGCAAGATGATCCAGCAGGTGGCGGACTCCAACGCCAACGTGCTGATCCTCGGTGAATCCGGCACCGGCAAGGAAGTGGTGGCGCGCAACCTGCATTATTATTCGTCGCGCCGCGACAAACTGTTCGTGCCGGTCAACTGCGGCGCCATCCCCGGTGATCTGCTGGAGTCGGAACTGTTCGGCCACGAGAAGGGTGCCTTCACCGGCGCCATCAGCGCCCGCCAGGGCCGCTTCGAACTGGCCGAGGGCGGCACGCTGTTCCTCGACGAGATCGGCGACATGAGCCTGCCCATGCAGGTCAAGCTGCTGCGCGTGCTGCAGGAGCGCACCTTCGAGCGGGTCGGCAGCAACAAGAGCATCGAGGCCGACGTGCGCATCATCGCCGCCACCCACCGCAACCTCGAAGAGGCCATCGGCGAGGGCAAGTTCCGCGAAGACCTGTTCTACCGCCTCAACGTCTTTCCCATCGAAATGCCGCCGCTGCGGGAACGTGTGGAAGACATCCCGCTGCTGGTGACCGAACTGATCCGCCGCATCGAGCACGAGAAGCGCGGCTCGGTGCGCCTCACCCAGGGCGCCATCCTGGCCCTGTGCCAGTACAACTGGCCCGGCAATGTGCGCGAACTGGCCAATCTCATCGAAAGGCTGGCCATCCTCTATCCCTTCGGCGTGGTCGACGTCGGCGACCTGCCGGAGAAGTTCCAGACCGACAGCGTGACCAGCACCCCGAAGCTGGAGGCCGACGCCATGAGCGCGGCCGCCGTGGCGCCGGTCGACTACGATCTGCTGGCCGAGCCGCGGTTGCCGCGCGACGGCCTGGATCTCAAGGAACACCTGAGCAACCTGGAGATCGGCTTCATCAAGCAGGCGCTGGACGACGCCAACGGCGTGGTGGCGCGGGCCGCCAAGCGGCTCGGCATGCGCCGCACCACGCTGGTGGAGAAGCTGCGCAAGTACGGCCTGCAGCGCAGCGACGACGCGTCGGGAGTTTGACGCGCCGCCCGTACACAGTTTCCAAGTTGCTGATTTAGAAGACTTCACACTCCCCGGCATACTCCTTGCTTTGTGAATCGCGTGGGCATGACGCCCGCCTTCACCAACCAGGAGATGCCGCTTCATGAGCCAGCCGGCCCACGCCAGTCAACTGCAGGACGCCTTCCGGCGTTTCAACGAGTTGTCCGAGCAACTGTCGGGTTCCTACATGGCCCTGCAGGCCCGGGTCGCCACCTTGAGCCGGCAGCTGGCCGCCGCCCGTTCCGAACGCCTGGAACAGCTCGCCGTCAAGGAACAGCTCGCCGAGCGGCTCGGCGCCCTGCTCGAAGCCCTGCCCGGCGGCGTGGTGGTGCTCGACGCCGACAGCCGCATCTGTGAATGCAACCCGGCCGCCCGAGAACTGCTGGGCGAACCGCTGATCGGCGAGAGCTGGAGCGACGTCACCCGCCGCGCTTGGTCGGCGCAGGCCGGCGACACCCGGGAAGTCACCCTGCGCGACGGCCGCTGCATCACTGTATCCACGCGCGACCTGGCCAATGGCCAGGGACGCATCCTGCTGCTCCAGGACGTCACCGAGACCCGCGCCCTGCAGGAGCAGGTCAATCGCCGTCGCCGCCTGTCGATGATGGGCGAGACCATGGCGCGGCTGGCCCACCAGGTGCGTACGCCGCTGGCCACCTCGCTGCTGTATGCCTCGCAGCTGAACAAGGCGCACCTGCAGCCGCAGCAGCGCGACCGCTTCGCGGCCCGCATCCTCGACGGCCTGCACCACCTCGACCGCATGGTCAACGACATGCTGCTGTTCGCGCGCGGCGGCAGCAATGGCAACGACGACGTGTCGCTGCTGGGCCTGCTCGGCCAGGTGCACGACGCGCTGGAGCCGCGGCTGGCCGAGCAGCACGCCCACTGGTCCATCACCGCCGACGCCGACGTGACCGTGGTCGGCAACGCCGGATCACTGGCCGGCGCGCTGACCAACCTGGCCGCCAACGCCCTCAACGCCTGCGGCGAGGGCGCGCGCCTGGAATGGCAGCTCGAGATGCACGGCGACCGGGCGCAGCTGGTGCTGGCCGACAACGGCCCCGGTGTGCCGGACGATCTGCGCGAGCGTATCTTCGAACCCTTCTTCACCACCCGCAGCAGCGGCACCGGTCTGGGACTGGCCGTGGTGCGCGCCGTGCTGGAAGCCCACGGCGGCGACATCGCCCTGGCCGACGGCGGCAGCCAGGGCGCCTGCTTCGTACTGCACCTGCCGGCACGGGCGACCCTGCAGCAGATGCCCAGCGATCTCGTCACCAGCCGCTGCGAGGAATCGCTCCCGCCCTTGAGGTGCGTGCGATGAGCGCGCCGGTGGTCCTGATCGTCGAGGACGATGCGGCGCTGCGCGAGGCCTTGTGCGCCACGGTGGAACTGGCCGGTTACGCGGTGCGTTCCGCCGTCGACGGCCTGTCCGCGCTGCAACTCGTCGACCAGCACCAGGTGGACCTGGTGGTCAGCGACGTGCAGATGGACGGCATGGACGGCCATGGCCTGCTGAAGAAGCTGAAGTCCAGGCTGCCCGACCTGCCGGTTATCCTGATGACCGCCTACGGGACCATCCAGAGCGCAGTGGACGCCATGCGCAACGGCGCCGCCGACTACCTGGTCAAACCTTTCGAGGCGGAGGTGCTGGCGGAGATGATCGGCCGCTACCTGCCACTGGGCAGCGAGGACCCCGACGTCATTGCCGAGGACCCGCGCAGCCGCCAGCTGGTCAAGATGGCCATGCGCGTGGCTACCAGCGAGGCGACGGTCATGATCAGCGGCGAGTCGGGCAGTGGCAAGGAAGTGTTCGCGCGCCTCATCCATCGCCACTCGCCGCGCGCCGCCGGTCCTTTCGTGGCCATCAACTGCGCCGCCATTCCCGAAAACATGCTGGAGGCCTCGTTGTTCGGTTACGAGAAGGGCGCCTTCACCGGCGCCTACCAGTCGCGCGCCGGCAAGTTCGAGCAGGCCCAGGGCGGCACCCTGCTGCTGGACGAGATATCGGAAATGGATCTCGGCCTGCAGGCCAAGCTGCTGCGCGTGCTGCAGGAGCGCGAGGTCGAACGGCTCGGCGGCCGGGAGCCGATCGCGCTGGACGTGCGGGTGCTGGCCACGACCAACCGCAACATGCGCGAGGAAGTGGCGGCCGGTCGTTTTCGCGAAGACCTGTTCTACCGCCTCAACGTGTTCCCGCTGCACCTGCCGCCGCTGCGCGAGCGCCGCGACGACATACTGCCACTGGCCAACCGCCTCATCCGCCACTATTGCCCGGAGGGCCACGCCGTGCCGCACCTGACGCGCGAGGCGCAGCAGGCGCTGCTCGGCCACGGCTGGCCGGGCAACGTGCGCGAGCTGGACAACGTCATCCAGCGTTCCCTGATCCTGCTGTCCGGCAACCAGATCGACGCCGACGGCCTCTGCTTCGAGGTCTGCGAGCCCGACCGGGAACCTGCCGTCGGCGGCCACCGTGAGGAAGCGGCGCTGCCGGAAGCCCTGGGCGACGATCTCAGACAGCGCGAATACCAGTTGATCCTGGATGCCCTGCAGGCCGACGGCGGCAGCCGCAAGGCGGCCGCCGAACGCCTCGGCATCAGCCCGCGCACGTTGCGCTACAAGCTCGCCCGCATGCGCGAGCAGGGCATCCCGGTTCCGGCCTGACAAGGGAGACGACGACCATGAGCACGATCAGCAATGTCGACCAGGTACTTGCACAGATGCGCCAGCTGGCGGCCGCGGCACAGGGCGTCGAGCCGCAGTCTGCGCAGGCGCTCAGGGGGGGTGGCGGCGCCGATTTCGCCTCACTGCTCAAGCAATCCGTGGACAAGGTCAATGAATTGCAGCAGGAATCGGGCAGACTGTCCGAGGCCTTCAGCGCCGGTGATCCCGACGTGGACCTGGGCGAGGTGATGATCGCCTTGCAGAAGGCGGGCGTGGCCTTTCAGGCCATGACCCAGGTGCGCAACAAGCTGGTCGATGCGTACCGCGAAGTCATGAGCATGCAGGTCTGACAGGAGTAGGCAGAGACAATGGCACTCGTCAAGGCAGAATCGGCGGTCGGATTCCAGCGGCTGCCCGTGTTGCGGCAACTCGGTCTCATGATCGGCCTGGCGGCCAGCGTGGCGCTGGGCGTCGCCGTGGTGTTGTGGTCGCAGACCCCCAGCTACACCCTGCTGTACGGCAACCTGTCGGCCAGCGACGCCGGCCAGGTGATCGATGCGCTGCACAAATCCAATATCGCGTTCAAGGTGGACGAGGCCAGCGGTGCCATCCTGGTGCCCGGCAGCAAGCTGCACGAGGCGCGCATGGAACTGGCCAAGGAGGGTCTGCCGCAGGGCAACTCGGTGGGCTTCGAACTGCTGGAGAAGGAACAGGGTTTCGGTACCAGCCAGTTCGTCGAGAAGGCGCGCTACCAGCGGGCGCTGGAAGGTGAGCTGGCCCGCACCATCGGTGCCCTGCGCAACGTCAAGGCGGCGCGCGTACACCTGGCCATTCCCAAGCGCTCGGTGTTCCTGCGCGACCGCGCCGCGCCGACGGCGTCGGTGATGGTCGATCTGTATTCCGGGCGCACGCTGAACGAGGAGCAGATCGCCGGCATCGTGCACCTGGTGTCGTCGAGCGTGCCCTATCTCGAACCGGCCGGGGTGACCATCGTGGACCAGCGCGGCCGCTTGTTGAGCAACGGCAGCAGCGATCCCGCCGTCGCCCCGGGCTCGACGCAGTTCGCCTACAACCGCAAGCTCGAGCAGTCCTACAGCGATCGCATCCGCCAGTTGCTGGAACCGATCGTCGGTCACGGCAGGGTGCGCGCCAGCGTCAACGCCAGCCTGGACTTCACCGTCACGGAGCGTACCCAGGAGACCTACAACCCGGACCTGCCCGCGCTGCGCAGTGAACAGATCAGCGAGGACGAGACGGCCTCCTCCGCCACTTCCACCAGCACCGTTTCGGAAGCCGGGGCCGGCGCGGCCAGCGGCGTGCCGGGCGCGCTCAGCAACCAGCCGCCGGAGACGGGCGGGGTGGCCGAGGGCGGCCAGGGCAGCGGCGAGGGCAAGAACCTGCGCAACCGCAGCAAGCGCAGTGTACGCAACTACGAACTGGACAAGACCATCACCCATACGCGGCTCGCCAGTGGCGCCATCCGCCGCCTGGCCATCGCGGTGCTGGTGGACGACAAGCAGGAGATCGGTGACGACGGCGAGCCGGTGACCAAGCCCTGGAGCGACGAGGACCTGGCGCGCTTCACCCGTCTGGTCAAGGAAGCGGTGGGATTCGACGCCCGCCGCGGCGACACGCTGAACGTCATCAACACTTCGTTTGCGCCGCCGCCCGAGGTCGAGCCGCTGCCGGAGCCGTCGCTGCTGGAGCAGCCCTGGGTGTGGGATGCGGCCAAGCAGGCCGGCGGCGTGATCGGCCTGCTGCTGCTGGTGTTCGGCGTCTTGAAGCCGGTGCTGCGCAGCCTGGCCGAGAAGGGTGCCGAGCCGGCGCCCGGCGGCATGGTGCCGGCCGGTGCCGCGGCCGGCGCCGCTCAGGCCGGTGTTTCCGAGGACCAGCTCAGCCTGAGCGGCGCATCGCCGCAGCAGGCGCAGCTGGAGGGACCAAAGGGCGGTTATCAGCAGCATCTCGAGACCGCGCAATCGGTAGTGAAGGAAGACCCCAAGCGCGTGGCGCAGGTGGTCAAGAACTGGGTGGGTGAAGATGGCTGAGGGGCAACGAACAAGCAAGCTCTCGGGTACGGACCGGGCGGCGGTACTGCTGCTGACGCTGGGCGAGGAGAACGCCGCCGAGGTGCTCAGGCACATGGGACCCAAGGAGGTGCAGAAGGTCGGCAGCGCCATGGCGAACATGAGCAACGTGGGCCGTGACCAGGTCACCGAGGTGCTGGAACAGTTCAGCCAGTCGGTACAGGAGCAGACGGCGCTGGGCGTGGGCTCGGAAGACTACATACGCACGGTCATGGTCGAGGCGCTGGGTGAGGACAAGGCCAAGGGTCTGATGGACCGCATCCTGCTCGGCAGCAGCACCAAGGGCCTGGAGGCGTTGAAGTGGATGGATGCGCGCGCGGTGGCCGAGCTGATCCGGCTGGAGCATCCGCAGATCCAGGCCATCGTGCTGTCCTATCTCGACAACGACCATGCCGCCGCGGTGATCGGCTTTCTGCCGGAACGCACCCGGCACGATATCCTGCTGCGCATCGCCACCCTGGACGGCGTGCAGCCCGCCGCCCTGCAGGAACTCGACGAGATTCTCGAGCGTCAGTTCACCGGCAACCAGAACGTGCAGGCATCTACCGTCGGCGGCATCAAGGCGGCCGCCGACATCCTCAATTTCGTCGACAGTTCCATCGAGGCCGAGGTCATGGAGGCCATCAAGGATATCGACGGCGAGCTGGGCCAGAAGATCCAGGACCTGATGTTCGTGTTCGACAACCTCATCGACGTCGACGACCGTGGCATCCAGGCGCTGCTGCGCGAGATCTCCTCGGACACCCTCATCCTGGCGCTGAAGGGCGCCGACGAGGCCATGAAGGAGAAGATTTTCAGCAACATGTCCAAGCGCGCAGCGGAAATGATGCGCGACGACCTCGAGAACAAGGGACCGGTGCGGCTGAGCGAGGTCGAAGGCGCGCAGAAGGAGATCCTGGCCGTGGCGCGGCGCATGTCCGAATCCGGCGACATCGTGCTGGGCGGCAAGGGGGCAGAGCAGTTTGTCTAGGGTCATTCCCAGCGAGGAGCTCGACGACTGCCAAGCCTGGCACGTGCCGGAAGTGGAGGGCGGCGCTGGCGGCCAGCGGCCGCTGACCGCCCGCCAGCTGGAAGCGATCCAGGACCAGGCCCGCCGCGAAGGCTTCGAACAGGGGCTGGCCGAAGGGCGGGCCGCCGGCCAGGATGAATTCGGCAGCCGCGTGACGTTGCTGGACCAGTTGCTGCGGGCGTTCGCCAACCCGTTCGAAGAACTCGACGAGGATGTCGAGCAGCAGCTGGCGCAACTCGCCATGCTGGTGGCGCGCCAGCTGGTACGGCGCGAGCTCAAGACCGACCCCGGCCAGGTCATTGCCGTGGTGCGCGCCGCGCTGGCGGAACTGCCGCTGGCCAGCCGCGACATCCGCCTGGCCCTGCATCCCGACGACATCGCCCTGGTGCGTGAGGCCCTGTCCATGGGCGAGGACGAGCAGCGCATCCGTATCGTCGAGGATCCGGTGCAGAGCCGTGGCGGCTGCCGTGTCGAGACCGACACCTCGCAGATCGACGCCAGTGTCGAGTCGCGTCTCAATGCGGTCATCGCCCAGGTGCTGGGTGGTGAGCGTCAGACCGACCCGAAGGACGAGCATGATTCCTGATACCGATCGCAGCGGACGCTGGATGGCGAGGCTGTCGCCCTACGTGCAGCGCGCTGCGCGGCCGGTGCCGCTGGTGGTGGAGGGCCGGCTGACGCGCATGGTGGGCCTGACTCTGGAGGCGGTCGGCTGCCAGGCCAACATCGGCGGCCGCTGCCTCATTTCCTCGACCGCCGGCCGGCCCATCGAGGCCGAGGTGGTGGGCTTTCATGCCGACAAGCTCTATCTCATGCCCATCGGTGACCTGCGCGGCCTGGGTCCGGGCGCGCGCGTGGTTCCGGCCAACGACGTCTGCGAGGTGCCGGTCGGAGAACAGTTGCTGGGCCGGGTGCTGGACGGCGCCGGCCACCCGCTGGACGCCCGTGGCCCGCTACACGCCGAGCGCCGCGTGCCGCTCACCGGTCGCCCCATCAACCCGCTGGCGCGCGACCCCATCCGTGAACCCCTGGATGTCGGCGTCGGCGCCATCAACGCCCTGCTCAGCGTCGGCCGCGGCCAGCGCATGGGCCTGTTCGCGGGTTCCGGCGTCGGCAAGAGCGTGCTGCTGGGCATGATGACGCGCTACACCAACGCCGATGTCATCGTCGTCGGGCTGATCGGCGAACGCGGCCGCGAGGTGAAGGAATTCGTACAGAACATTCTCGGCGAGGAGGGCATGCGGCGCGCCGTGGTGGTGGCCACGCCCGCCGACAACTCGCCGCTGATGCGCATGCACGGCGCCATGCTGGCGACGAGCATCGCCGAGCATTTCCGCGACCAGGGCAAGCACGTGTTGTTGCTGATGGATTCGCTGACCCGCTTCGCCCAGGCACAGCGCGAGATCGCCCTGGCCATCGGCGAGCCGCCGGCCACCAAGGGCTACCCGCCGTCCGTGTTCGCGCGGCTGCCGCAACTGGTGGAACGCGCCGGCAACGGCGACAAGGGGGGCGGTTCCATCACCGCTTTCTACACCGTGTTGACCGAAGGCGACGACCAGAACGATCCCATCGCCGATGCCGCCCGCGCCATTCTCGACGGCCACGTGGTGCTGTCCCGGGAACTGGCCGAGGCCGGTCACTACCCGGCCATCGACATCGAAGCCTCGATCAGCCGCGTCATGGTGGAGATCGTGGCGCCGGAACACGAGCAGGCGGCGCGGCGCTTCCGCCAGATCTACTCGACCTACCGCCAGAATCGCGACCTGATCAGCGTCGGCGCCTACCAGCCGGGCAGTGATCCGCGCATCGACGAGGCCATCGCCATGTATCCGCAGCTCACCGAGTTCCTGCAGCAGCACATGGGCGAGCGGGTCGGCTGGCCGGACAGCCTGGCCGGGCTGGCCACGGCGCTGGGGGCGCTTGACGCACAATGACACGCTCCAAGCGCATGCAGCCGGTCAAGCAGGTGGCCGACAACCGGGAGCAGGCGGCGGTGCGCCGGCTGGGCGAGAGCCAGCAGCGGCTGGGTCTGCAGGAGGCCCGGCTGGAGGAACTCTATACCTACCGCGAGCAGTACGCGCGCGCCTTCGCCGAACAGGGCGGGCACGGCATCGATGCGGCCCGGCTGCGCGACTACCGCGTCTTCCTGGCCCGGCTCAACGAGGCCATACGCCAGCAGGAAGCGCTCATTGCGCAGGCCCGCAACCAGCACCGCCAGACCCGCGAGGCCTGGGTGGAGACGCGCAGCCACCACCAGGCCGTGGACAAGCTGCTGGAGCGCTTTCGTGCCGACGAGCGGCGCCGCCAGGCGCGCCGCGAGCAGGCCGAGAGCGACGAACACGGCTTGCGCCGTGGCGGCAAACCGGATCCCGCCTGAAGCTGGCACGGCAGTTGCTGTGTAAGGGGGCAAGCGCTCATGCACACGCCAGGAGTCCAACCATGCCCGATCTCATGATGCCCGCCCCGGGTCCGACCGAAGGTCCGGCCGCCGTGCTGTCAGGCTCGGCAAAAACCCCCACGAATCAGGCAGGTGAAGAACCGGATTCCGGTTTCGACACGGCTCTGGCGCAGGCCGCCGGGGAGGGCGTCGAGACCGCATCGCAGGCGGATGTCGCGGACACCGGCCCGGGCGACGCCGGCGGCGATCTGCAGGACACTGCCCCCGGCGGCAACGCCTTGCCGCCGGAGGATGCGGCAGCCGCATCCACGCCGGTGGACGGCGACGGTGCGATCAGCGGGGTGGCCATCGCCGCCGACCGTCTGGCGCCGGCGGTGGCGGAGACCGCCGCCCCGGCCGCCGGGAACGATCGAAAGGCGCCGGACGCGCCGCGGGCCGAAGACGTTGTCGCCGGATCTGCAGCCGCGCCCGCTGCGGCGCCCGCCATCCAGCCCGGCGCGGCCCCGCAGGCGCACGCCGTGGCCGCGGCGCAGGACGCGGCAGCAGCGGCCGTGCAGCGTCTGCCGCACGGCCCGGACCGGAACTTCACGCGGGTGCCGGCCGCGACGGTCGAAGGGGGTGACAGCGCCGCCGCCCGCCCACCGGTGCTGCCGGCGGCCGGCGACATGCCGCAACAGCTGTCGTCCCTGGTGGTGGGGGTGACGGCCGCGACGGGCACGGACCCCGACAGTGCCCTGTCGGTGCTGCGTCGACTGACCGCCGGCCTGCAGCGCACGGCGCCGGATTCCGCCGTTCGCGCCGACGCGGTTGCAGGCCACGCGGGCACCGCCCCGGCGGCCGGCGGTCCGTCCACGCCGGCGGCCGGCAGCCAGGGCCTGTTGCTGGACACGCCATTCCAGCGCCAGCCGGAATGGCAGCAGTCGCTGGGCGAACGTGTCCAGTGGTTGATCGGCCAGCAGCTGCAGGGCGCCCGCATCCGCCTCAACCCCGCTCATCTCGGCCCCATGGAGGTCCGCATCCAGGTTCACAACGACCAGGCCAGCGTCCAGTTCATGTCGGTCCACGGTGTGGTGCGCGATGCCCTGGAAGCGGCCGTTCCCCGCCTGCGCGACATGCTCGACGCCAACGGCATCGACCTGGTCGACGTGGACGTGTCCGGCCAGTCGTTCACCGAACAGCAGCACCAGGCCGAGGGTCACCGGGCCGACGCCCGCGGGGCCGGCTACGGGTTGGCGGCAGGCGCTGACGATGCAGATCCCGCCGTGGCCGGCTCGCGGCTGCTGGAGACGCCGCTCGCCGCCGCCGGCCTGCTGGATTTGTTCGCCTGACGGGGGCGTCCGGGTGGCGGGGCTAAGGGTTTGATTCCACTCGCTGACAGGGCTATGCTTGTGATGGAGCAAAACTATAACAACGATGGATTTGGCGATGCCAGCACCACCGAAGAAGAAAGGGCGGCAGGCTAAGGGGGGGCGCGCCGGCGCGAGGAAGAGGACCTCCACACCTGTAGTCGGAAAGGAATACAACTACGTCCTGCAGCTGGGCGAGGACGACGTCGCCTTGCTGCAACGCTACCGCGACGTGCTGGTGCAGGGTGCCGCCGGCTTTGCCCAGACCACCTACAACTACCTGTTCGACAACCCCGACATCGCCGATGTCATGTACGCCTATGAACGCGACGGCGGTAACGTCGGCGCCCTGGTGCGCGGCCAGTTCGAGCATCTGCTGCACCTGCTCGGCGGCAGGCTCGACGAATCCGAGACCCTCGCCAGCGAAACGGTCGGGCGCAGCCATTACCACCACGGTGTCAGGCCGGTGTGGTCGCTGGGCGCCTACCGTCTGTTCCTCGATCACCTGCAGCAGCTGGTGGCCTCCGATCCGCAGATCGAACACGACGACCGCGAGGCGCTGGAATCGGCGCTGGTCAAGATGGTGTTCCGTGATATCGGCATCACCACCGAGGCCTACTGGCGCGAGGCCGTCGAACAGCTCACCGAGCAGCGCGACGTGCTGGGCAAGGAGCAGAACCTGGCCGACGAGCTGCTCGGCAACATCCCCCAGCTGCTGTGGACGGTGGACATCGAGACCAACCGCATCACCTACGCGAGTCCCGGCACCCTGAATTTCTGTGGCGGGGAGCTGGAAGCGCCGATTCCGTGTTTCTACCGCGTCAACGGCGCCCAGCGCGAGCGGGTGCTGACCGCCTGGCAGCAGGTCATCGACGGCGAGCCGGTGCAGCTCGAGGTGCAGGTCGACCTGTCCGATGGCGACGAGCACTGGTTCCGGCTGGCGATGTACCCGGTCGCCAACCGGCGCGGCCGGGTGTTGCGCGTCCACTGTCTGATGGAGGACGTCACCGAGCTGCGCAGCGACCGCAAGCGGCTCGAACAGATGTCGACCACCGACGACGTCACCGGCCTGGCCAACCGGACCCTCTGGTACGACCGGCTGTCCTCGGCGCTGGCCGTGGCGCGTCGCAACCCCGGCGCCAGCGTGGCGGTGATGATGCTCGACATCAACCAGTTCAAGGTCTACAACGAATCCCTCGGTCACCGCGGCGGCGACGAACTGCTGCGCCGCATCGCCCGGCGCCTGAACAAGGTGGTGCGCGACAGCGACACCCTGGCGCGCCTGGGCGGCGACGAGTTCGGCATCGTGCTGCCGCTGGTGCAGGACGTGGACAAGGCCGCCGAGCGGGTGGCGCGCCAGGTCATCGCCTCGCTTGCCGAGCCCTTCGCGCTGGACGACAAGGAACTGTGCGTGAGCGCTTCCATCGGCATCGCGGTCTATCCCCAGCACGGCGAGGACCCGCATTCGCTGGCCAGCCACGCCGACAGCGCCATGTACCGCGCCAAGTGGAACGCCGCGCCGTTCCTGTTCTACGAGGCGGACACCATTCCCTCGGCGCGCGAGCATCTGCAGTTCTCCGGGCAGCTGCACGGCGCGCTGGAGCGCGACGAATTCGAACTGGTGTACCAGCCCAAGGTGGACATGGCGAGCGGCCAGATCCGCGGCGCCGAGGCCTTGCTGCGCTGGCGGCATCCCCAGCAGGGACTGGTGATGCCCAAGCGCTTCGTGCCGGTCGCCGAACAGCTGGGCATGATCACACCCATCACCGACTGGGTGTTGTCGCATGCGCTGGCCCAGAGCCGCGGCTGGCAGGGCAACGGCGTGCAGGTGCCGGTTTCCATCAACGTCTCGGCGCGCTCCTTCCAGGCGCCGGGCCTGCTGGAGCGCGTCGAGCGGGCGCTGGAACAGGCCGGCGTGCCGGGCAGCCAGCTCGAGATCGAGATCACCGAAGGCACCCTGATGGCCGATCTGGGCCGGGGTGCGGAGATTCTCGGCCGGCTGCGCGAACTGGGCGTGTCGGTCGCCATCGACGATTTCGGCACCGGCTATTCCTCGCTGGCCTACCTCAAGCGCCTGCCCATCAATACCCTCAAGATCGACCAGTCGTTCCTGGAAGACATGGACACCAATACCCAGGACGCGGCCATCGTCCGTTCCATCATCGATCTCGGCCACAACCTCGGTTGCACGGTGGTGGCCGAGGGGGTGGAGAACCAGGCGGTGCTCGACCGCCTGCAGGCGCTGGGCTGCGACCTGGTGCAGGGTTTCCACATCAGCAAGCCCCTCGACGTCGACCGCTTCGGCCACTGGCTGATCCAGGCCCACTGAACCCGCCGCGGCGGCCGGACTGCCGGGGTTCTGGCGAGCCGCCCCTCCGTTTTACGTCAATTCCCCGTCGCTTCACCAAACTGGCTTTGTAACTACCTGTCTGACAAGTAGATATTTCTGCGTCCTGCCGTGGCATACGTCTTGCTATTCCCCTGATGAGAACATCACGGGGGCATCCCAATGGCAAAAGAAGACGACCTGGACCTGGACGTGGAAGGCGCCACGCCGAAGAAGTCCGGAAAATCCAAGTTCATCCTCATCGGCGTGGCGGTGGTGCTGCTGCTCGGCGTATCCGTCACCGCGACCCTGTTCCTGACCGGCATGCTGGGCGGTGACGAGGCGGTCGCGGAAGAGGGTGCCGCCGGCGACGCCAAGGCCGGGGCCAAGGGCAAGAAGAAGGCGGTCAAGAAGGTCAAGGCGCCGCTCAACTACGTGCCGCTCGACCCGCCCTTCGTGGTCAATTTCGCCGACGATTCCGAGGCGCGCTTCCTGCAGGTCACCGTCGAACTGGGCACCCGAGATACCGATGTCATCGACCAGATCAAGGAGCACCGGCCCGCCATCCGCAACAATCTGGTGATGTTGTTCAGCAGCCAGGACCCCGTCAGCCTCAACACCCGCGAAGGCAAGGAAAAGCTGCGCAGCGACACGCTGGCGGAGGTGCAGAAGGTGCTGAAGGCCGAGACCGGCAAGGCGGGCGTCGAAGCCGTGTTCTTCACCAGTTTCGTGATGCAGTAGGAGACGGCCGGTGAGCGACCTGCTTTCACAGGACGAGATCGACGCCCTGCTGCACGGCGTCAACGGTGGCGACGTCGAGACCGAGACCGACGATGCATTGCCCGAGGGCGAGGTGCAGGGCTACGACTTCGCCAGCCAGGACCGCATCGTGCGCGGGCGCATGCCCACGCTGGAAATGATCAACGAGCGTTTTGCGCGCTATTTCCGCATCAGCCTGTTCAACATGCTGCGTCGCAGCGGCGAGGTATCGGTGTCCGGCGTGCAGATGCTGAAGTTCGCAGAGTACGTGCACAGCCTGTTCGTGCCCACCAGCCTGAGCCTGGTCAGGGTGCCGCCGCTGCGCGGGACCTCGCTGTTCGTCATCGAGCCCAAGCTGGTGTTCGCCCTGGTGGACAACTTCTTCGGCGGCGGCGGCCGCTTCCATACCAAGATCGAGGGCCGCGAGTTCACCGCCACCGAACTGCGGGTGATCCGCATGGTGCTGGATCTCGCCTTCTCGGATCTCAAGCAGGCCTGGAAGCCGGTGCTGGAAATCGAATTCGACTACCAGGGTTCCGAGGTCAACCCGCATTTCGCCAACATCGTCAGCCCCACCGAGGTGGTGGTGGTGAACACCTTCCGCATCGAGCTGGAAGGTGGCGGCGGCGACCTGCACGTCACCATGCCCTACGCCATGGTGGAGCCGATCCGCGACCTGCTGGACGCCGGCGTGCAGAGCGACCGCAGCGACACGGACGAGCGCTGGGCACGCGCCATCCGCGATGAAATGAAGGAAGCTCGCGTGGGCCTGAGCTCGACCCTGGTCGAAACCAGCATCAGCCTGCGCGAACTCAACCAGCTCAAGGCCGGCGACGTCATCCCGGTCGACCTGCCGGAGCTGGTCACCCTGGAGGCGGAGGAAACACCCGTGTTCCGCGGCAAGTTCGGTGTCCACAACGGCAGCCGCGCCATCAAGATCGTGAGCAAGATCATCCCCACGCAACTGGACAACTGATCCCGGTCAGGAGAAAGCCATGAACGACGAGACAGCAACTACCGAAGAGGCCGGGACCGAACAGACCGGCGACGACTGGGAGGCCGCCATGGCGGAACAGGCCGCGGCCGAGGGCGGCGCAGCCGGGGCCGGCGCCGACGAACTGCCGGCGGCCGAGTTCGACGACCTGGAAGACAGCGGCGGTGTCGCGGTCGGTGACGAGGCCAACCTGGACGTCATCCTCGACATACCGGTCACGGTATCCATGGAGATCGGCCGCACCCGGCTGAGTATCCGCAACCTGCTGCAGCTCAACCAGGGTTCGGTGGTGGAACTGGACCGGCTGGCGGGTGAGCCCATGGACGTGCTGGTCAACGGAACCCTGGTCGCGCACGGCGAGGTCGTGGTGGTGAACGAGAAGTTCGGCATCCGCCTGACCGACGTCATCAGCCCGGCCGAACGCGTCAAGAAGCTCAAGTGAGGCCGGCATGTCCGTCTTCCGTAGTGCGCTGATCACGCTGGTGCTGCTGCCACCGTCCGTGCACGCCGCCATCGGCGGTGACGAAGCCGATGCTGTCAAGGCGGCATCGGGTGTGCAGGACCCGATGGCGGTCGACAGCCTCATCCAGCTGACGCTGGGCATGGCGGCGGTGCTGGCGGTCATCGTCGGCGTAGCCTGGCTGATGAAGCGCTCCGGCCGCTTCCAGATGGGTGCCGGCGGCGGTCTGCGGGTGCTCGGCGGCCTGTCCATGGGCACCCGCGAGCGGGTGGTGCTGCTGCAGGTCGGCGACACCCAGCTGCTGGTGGGCGTGGCACCCGGCCGGGTGCAGACCCTGCATGTGCTCGACACGCCGCTGGCCACGGGCCAGGCGGAGACACCCGCGGTGGCGGCCGGCTTCGCCGGCCAGCTCGGCCGTCTCATGAAAGGGGGCGGCAGATGAAGCAGCTGGGCAGACTGTTGCTGCTGCTGGTCGGTTTGTCCCCGGTGCTGGCCATGGCCGAGCCGGGCCTGGCGGCGCTGAAGGTGCAGACCGGCGCCGACGGCAGCGAGACCTACAGCGTCACCATCCAGGTGCTGGCGTTCATGACGGCGCTGAGCCTGCTGCCGGCGGCGCTGATGATGATGACCTCCTTCACCCGCATCCTCATCGTGCTGGCCATCCTGCGCCAGGCGCTCGGCACCATGCAGTC